>Ga0136614_10000011_pt1 | contig 62422 bp, 29 predicted proteins | sample AntDrymUQ2792106_2_FD_106643 | JGI IMG/M metagenome (GOLD analysis project Ga0136614, IMG submission 106643) | Polar desert sand microbial communities from Dry Valleys, Antarctica - metaG UQ279 (21.06) | ecosystem: Environmental > Terrestrial > Soil > Desert | place: Antarctica: Dry Valley... | reverse complement strand
GCCACGTCAATCGGGCTGAAAGACGACCGGGCGAGTAAAAAAATTTTACCCTTCGCCCGTGGCTCAAACGGCGAGGGTCGTGGCTCATCCGGTGAGCCAGCCTTTAAAGACAGCTTCGCTGTTAAGAGAGAATATTCAGATACAGATTTAAACCCGCACGCGCCAAAAAACGGCGCGGACACAAAAACTGTGGATAAAAAAGTCCCTGACCCGAGTCCAATAGCGGACACTCAATCGCGCACAAAAAACGTCCGACCTGAGGGAAGGGAAGTCGAAGCTACAGCGCAGCAGCAGCCCAGATCGGTCTCTGTAGATGAAATCGTTGAGCGTCTGAAAAATGAACTTGAGCCGTGCTTAAAAGCGGCTGCGATGCAAGCCGCCGCGCAAACTGCCGCCCAAGAGATTGCGCGTACCCGTGAGTGGTTCGAGACGAAGGCACTACCGAAAGCTGTGCGGGTGGCGCAACACGAAACCTACAACCTGCTCAGAAAGCACGGTAGCGTTGATGAACGGACAAGACATGCGCGAACTGCTTTGGAAGTCGGGCGCGCCGCTTCTAATTCTTACACGCCGCCTGTCGCGCACTGTCTGACACTCGAAGAGATTCGAGAAACCGCCGAAATATGTGTGGCGCTGCTTGAGACGCAGGGCAAGTCAATTGACATGACGCTCTCGGAGAGCAGTTCGGAAGGCGGCGGCTGGCTCTTGCCGGAGGACGCGCCGAAGGTGCGCGAAGAGGCTCAGAGGTTGCTGCGCGCCAGAAACGAAAGGAAGTAACACCCATGCCCTCTGCGCTGAAGGCTCAAACACATCCGCTCGCCATCGTCGCCTCGCCCGCTTCGCCGGACACAGCACGGCAAGAAAATGCAGTACCGGCAATTTGCCCGCACTGCTTCGGCTCAGGAATGGAAGTTGTCCCGGGTAATGGGGCGCGCGCCGCTGCGAGTGCCGCAATCATGATGAGCGGGCAATTCTGCTCGAACGTGCGCGCAGACGCGCGTGTTGGAGAACATGGAAAGTAGGTACAGCCTTTGCGCGCAGCGCGAGCAGACGCCGTTCCTGCCGGATCACGGCGTACCGCATCACAATGTGCTTCATCGCATTTCCGGCGCTGAGTTCGCCGAGTTCCACTCTCAGGTGGGCGACGCCGCAAAGATCGCGCGGCGCGCTCTCGATGCCACCACAGTGCGCGAGAGTGCGAACGAGTGGCGCAAACTATTCGGCGACAATTTCCCGCCGCCGCCCGATGATGACGGCGACAGCGACGGTGGTAGCAACTCGACTGAGACAAGCGGCTTCACACCGCGACAAGAGCCGACGATAGTGGGCGGGGGGCGATACGCCTGAAGTGCGACGTACACGAGCGAGCGATCCGCCGCCAGAACTTTCCGCTGAATGGCGACGACGGCGAGGCGGGCAATCTTAACTCATTTCATTTGCACTCAACCCACAGATGGAGTGAAAGAAGCAATCGCCCACACATCCTTTACTTCCTTCAACGGCTTGCCTGTTAGGGTCTTAAACCATTCGACCACATTAAGAACACTCAATCGCAGATTCATTCGCACCGCTTCGTCAACGCCTTTAGTTCCCTCCCACACGACGATGCTCGTGCTGTTCTTATGCGCCACTAGAACCGTATCTTGCTCGCGCTCGGCGACAAGTTTCCCAAGTTGGCGGCAGACCTGCGCGTTCTCCCTGTAATCGCTGTCGAAGCCGATTATTGCGTCACACCCGCGCAGCGCGCGAACTATCTCGGCGTGCCCGACGCCGACGCCGGCAGTAGCAATCGCGCGCATCGGCGGACGCAAACGCACGAAGACTTCGGCTTTCAACGCGCCTTCAGTGACAAGGATGGGCAGGTCTTTGCAGCTAATCATTTCACCCGGAAGTGCCGTCCAATGGAGCGGACTGCCGGAGCTTGTGCCGAATGGTTCGCGGTCTAAACAGTCTTCAGCAGTCGAGAGCCAGTGATAGCCGCCACGTCGTCCCGCGAAGCGCAGTTGACAGGCTTGAATCAATCCGCGCTCATCGCGGTAAGGAACGATAAGTGCGGGGCGTTTGTAGTTGTAGTCTTTGCCGAGTTTGACTTGGGAATAATCTTTCAACCAGAAGCCCGGCACGCCGATGATTCCTGATAATTTATGCGTCTCCAGATACGCCGGGAACTGTTTTTCAATGAAGCGGTTAATCGTGCTTGCCAACTCGTCACGTTCGCGGACTCGCAGCGGCAGCGCGCCAAACCGGTGTACGTCTTGCGGGAGCAGCCCGCGCGCAAGCAGTCCGTCCGACGCGGCGGTGACAAGCTCCGGGGCGAAACGGGACGCGGGCGAAAGCGCGATTAGCTGCTCATACGCAGCGTGTCTGATTTCAAGTGGAGCGATTGGCGTTGACACGGAAGACGCTTGTTGTTGGTGCTCGTCTGTGTTCAATATCACAGCTGGTCGTGTGGTGTTGAAGGAGAACGCTTCTTCGACGAGTACATGAACGTAGCCGCCGTCTTTGGCGCGTTTGATTGCGCCGACGGATTCTTTCATACAGTGGGCGAGTTTCCCGTCGCGCGTCACTTGGCAATATTTCTTCGCGCCGCAGATGGGGCAGGGGCTTCTCGTCGTCGCGCGAGTGAAGCCGACAAGAGACCGCTCAGGGTAACTTCCCGGCAATACATTAAAAGGCTTCGGGGTTGCGCGTGCCATCGCATCATAATTCATGGGCGGTCGAGAACCTTTCAGTAGAGAAGTTGTGTGCGCCTGCGCCTGACTTTTCTATCATGCGCCAACCATCACACAGTTCGCCGCCCGCTCGATTTTCAAATTAACATCTGCTTTTTGCTAGAAGCGGTACTGACCCATTTCCTCGATGCGGCGAGTCATGTCGTGCGTGACTTGGCTGATGATGTGCGCCATGCGGTGCCACTCGGTGGCTTGCAATCCGGTGGCGCGGACCTGCTCAATCGCTGATTCTGACCCGGTGTATTTGGTTTGTGCCGCTCGGTCGAGCATCCCTGTGCTTTCCCGCGCGGCGGTCGAGGAAATCTGCGCCTGCGCGCTCGCCGCTTGGTTAACGTTCTGCTGCCACACGGAGACCGCGCCCGACTGACCGCCGTATTGCGCGGTGAGCGCACCTTCCGTCTGCGCGGCGCGCGTCTGCTCGACCTCAGTGCGCGTTTCGGCGATGGTGCGGTTGTTGTCGGCGGTGCGGCTCAGGTACTCGCTTGAGAGTCCCATCCCGCCGCGCGCCTGCATTTCGATGTTGACTCCTTCCGTGACGATCTCGCCGGGACGACTCGCAATCCTTCCCGCCTGCTGTCCCGGCATCGCGCCGTCTGCACCGCCAGCCGCGACACCGCCGACACCACCCACGACTTCCGTCCCGAACGACCATCACGACTGCTCGTTCGTGTTCTCGCCGGTTTGCTGATTAAGAAGAACCTGCCCCTGTTCGCGCGCCGTCTGGTTCTGTGCGCCGCGCGTCCCATAGGCGCGGTCGGCTTCGATAATGCCGGTTTGCGCGTCGCGGCTGATCCCGACGTTTGCCATGCTGTTGCGATAGACGGCGAGCAGATTAGTTTGTTCGCGCGCGGCGGCGGCGTTGTTGGTCATCACCGCGCCAGTGCGCGCGGCGTTGATCTGACCCAGTTGGTTATGAAGTCCGGCGGCGTTCCCTTGCGTCGTCGCGTTGTAGTCGGCGCGAGCAGTGGTGAGTCCCGCGTTCGCGTGAGTATCGACCTGCAATCGCTCCGCCATGTTGTTGAGGGATGCACCGATGCGCGCGCTTACGAGATTGATGCCGGAGCCGACTATCGCCGCCATCCACCCCGAAGCGACCGACGCCACGCCCTCGAACGTCTGACCGAAGGCAATCTTCCACGACAGCACCGGTGCGGCGACGAAACACAAAGAAGCGACGAGCATCATGAAAGTTGCGATGCCGAAGCAGAATGTCGGATCAACGTCCGGGCGGGCGATGAGCTGCGCCGTCTGCGGATCAATGTTGTACATCGGCGTGCCATCGTAGATCGCCATGCCGAGCGTGCCGATTTTGAAAGCAATGATCTGAAGGATGTGCGCGACGATGGGGAAGACGAGCGTATAGACCACCACGCCCCGCGCGAACTTATACGAGACTTCGTGCGCGAGCGAGCGGTCTATGCTCATCGCAATCATCCACGGGACGGCGAGCCTAAAGGCAATCATCAGAAAGCCGGTGAGGACGATCAACACGAACTCGCCGAAGGAGAGGATGCCGCGCGCGATGTTCATAATCGAGAACAGCTTCGTCATGTCCCAACGCGCCGGGTCAACCATCTCGTCAACGGTTCTAACTGAGCTATCCCTATCAGTGAGAACGCCGATGATCGCGCTCGTGCCGGTCGGCATCGGCGTGTAGATGCCGCCCCGGTCGGTCGCGGTAAATATCCCCATCGTGAAGCGCGTGTAAGACTCGTTGAACTCATCAGCCGAGGCGTAGAGCGGCACACGCAAGGGAAAGACGAGTTGACCGCCGAGTGTGTAGAGGTAACTCACCAGCCACGGACCCGAAACGATGAGTGGCAAGATGATGACAACTCGCCCGCACTGACCGAAGAAGTCGCGCGTCGCTCCCGGCTTGTCTGCTTGCAGCTTGAGAAAAGCGGCGAGCATCACGAGCTGCGCGAAAACGGTGGCGAGGAAGGTGTAGCGCCGGAGCATCGCGCCTTCGACGACGCGCTTCACGGCGGGGACAAAGCGGACGGCGATCCCGGCAAGCGAGCGAACTTGCTGCGGCGCTCCAGCAGTGGGCGTGCCCTGCGGCGAAGGCGTGGGAATCGCCGTCTGCGCTAAACCCGCGTCGGCGGCGAACATGATGAATGGGAGGCAGACGACGCCCGCGAGCAGCAACCGCCGCAATGCGGTGCGATGTGAGCCGTTTCGCGTCCGCTTGTTTGCTGTAAAACTCAGCCACCCGAATCTCATCGTAAATATCCTTGAAAGCATGAGCGGGTTTTCACCACTTCGGCTACCGAATCGCAAACGGTTCGTATTCGTCGGCGGGGAAGTCAAAGACCTCTTCGACCGGATTATCGGGATCGAAAAGGGCGTCGAGACTCTCCAGCGTCTGCTGGTTGACCCTCGTCATCTCGCGACGTCTGCCGCGAACGAGTTGATGATTGTGCCGTAGCTGAACTGGCGTTCGTGCCCGTCGCCTTCCTCGTAGTGCGCAACAACCGGGCGCGAGAGTTTCTCGACGCGAGCGAGGTCGCCCGTGCGACTCGACAGGATGTTTTTGTTGATCAGGATGTGGACATGCGGGTGCGGCATGTTGAGATGGATTCCGGCTGCCCAACGCCAACTCTCGACGCCGCTTTCCTTCGCCGCTTTAGCGAGACCGGAGCGCAAAAAGTCGCGCACTTCCCGCGTGCGTTCGGCATCCGTCGCGCCTAAGTTTTCGTAATCCGACGGGTGCTCGAAAGACAGGACGTAATGCAGAACGTCTTCGCTCGGGAGCAGCCCACCTGTAATGCTCAAATGCTTGCGCGCTTCCCAGAAAGTGAGATCGTCGCGGCTCTCGTCGAAGAGCGGGCGCGCTTTTTCGCCTTCACGTTTTTTATTGAGTTTGCTCTTGGCGACGTAGCGCGTCAGGTCGCTTGACGCCGCCCCGCCGACGTGCGCGGACTTCAAAACAAAGCGCGATTTACTCACGAGGATTAGCTCTAACTTTCACGTTACAGAGTCGCGGATGAAGCGTGAGGCGCAATGCCCGCTTGGGCGAGTAGGGCAGCAATTAGTCGCTGCGCGTCCGTCGCATCCGTCCTCCGCTGTTGTGCATCGGGCGTGCCAGTCAGCTCGTCCGGCACAGGCATCCCGAGTTCACGCATCACTTGGTCTCCGGTGATTTTCATCAGCGCGACTGTTAAAAGATTCCATGCCTCTTTACCTCGTGCGGCGTGGCGCGCGAACGGGACGAGCGCCTGCGGATTCTGCAAGTCGAGCGCACCGAGTTTCGGCTCGACGACATAGTTAATCAGCAAGCGCAAAGTGAGCGTCGAGGCAAGCAACACCGGCTCCAACGTGCGCCGCTGCTCGTGCGAAAGCTGCTCGAAGTGCCCGCCGAGTTCCGCCGAGTTAAGTGCCACGGTCGCGCCGCGCGAGTCCTTCTCGTCAATCTCCGAAAGAGTGCGGAAAGCAGTACGGGAGTTGGCGGCGATTAGCTGTCCGGGCATCTCGGCAAGCGTCCCGGTGATGGTTTGCAATTGCTCGTGAACGAGGGCGAAGTGTTCGCGGTAAACCCGCTCGGATAGTTGGTCGAAAGCGTCTTTCGGTTTGTACTGCATCCCCTGCCGGAGCGCGAACTGATGCATTGCCAGCCGCACGACATCCGACTTTTCCATCTTCTTGTGGCGCGCGAACTCCTCAACGATGCGGGCGTCTTCGTGCGCGAGTCGCGCACCGTAAATCTCATCGGAGTATCGCTTCTTGCGCGCCCGCTTCCGGCGCGCGGGTCGCTCCGCTTCAGTCGTTGGTGGTTCATTTATGCTTGTAGCTTGTGTCATTCGTCGTGGCTCCTTAAATGTTAACGCCTAAGCTCGGTCGTGAGTTTTGTTAACAGTGCAAGTGATGTGCCTAATGGTCTTCGGCTTAACGGTAACGCGAAGGAAATGTTTCGTTATCGGTTAAGAGTTCGTAAGTGGGGAAGCGATGATGGTTGTGGCTTAATCGTTAACGATTAAAGCCCCTACCTGTAGGCAGTAAAATGGAAGTGGAAATCAAAATGTTGAGCGACGTGAATTAGAAGACCAAACGGCGTGAGAACGGATTAGAGTTGTCGGCAGTAGCGGTTGAGGACTCGTCGCGTCACATCTCCGATGGTTGGTGAGGCATCGGCGCGGAGCATGGATGTTTCTTCTGAAATTGATTACAGAGAACGTCAGTAAACAGTGTCACTGAAATTCGCAGATGGAGCTTCGGGGCGACGTAAGAAGAGACCGCAAGCGTGGCACGAGAGTTGAAAACGAGGCGGCGCAAGGTCGTCCAGCTGTGGGCGAGTTCAACAAAGATTATTCGTGAGGAGAGATGAAACCGATGGCGAAGGATGAGACGAAGCAAGGGCGCGAGGAAAGCAAAAGGGTGCGGCGGAGCGGCGGTGCGGACGCGGCGGAGAGCGCTCCGCTCGTGAGCGCGAAGCGCGGCAAGTTTCAAACGGTGGAGCGGACGAAAATCGAGGCATTGGTGTTCGCGCGACTCGGCGACTACAAACAGTTCGTCGCCGAAATCGAGGGCGAGGAACCGGAGGACGGGGCGATCATCAGTGCGGGGCTTGAGATGCTGTTCGACGCCGACGAAGGCTTTGAGTGGTGGGCAACGGAGCAGCGCCGGAAGAACCGTAACGGCACGACTGCTCCAGCGAACGGCAACGGTGCGAAAGGCAGCACGACGGCTGCGGCGGCGGGATAAAGTTGAAAAGCGAAGTCAGGAAAGGTCGTAGATAATGTTCGCGTACTCTTCAGCTTCGCTTGCCGCCCAGAGCAGGTGTAAGAGTTCGGCGGCTCTGCCGATGGGCATCTTTTGCGAGACAATAATGACACCGGGCGAAGCCTGTGAACTGATGAATTCTCGGAAGTGATTGGGCATGGTTTTGCGGTCGTGCGAGACGAGGACGCGCCCTTCGCTTGCTGCAAGGGCGCGCACCTCCGGGTCATCTACGTCATGCAAGCCGAGGGCGGGCGCGGTCTGGAAATCTACGCTCGGGTCAAGACGCTTGGTGGCGACAACGATGCGCTGGTCGAGGTCGTTGTCGGCTTGAAAGCGCAGCTTCATCGGCGGAGCGCGGGCGCGTTCTGGATGATGGCATCGAGATGACGGTGAGCCTGCGGGTACTCGGCGCGCACGCGCTCACGAAACGCGGCGTACTCTTCGTCAGCCTGTTGCAGGTAAGCGTCCGTCTCAGCGCGGTTGTGAAGGTAATAGGTGATCGCGCCGTACACCTGTTCGAGCGTCAACACGGGGAAGCAGTCTGCCTGAATGCTCTCCGGCGACAAGCCTTCGAGGAAGCGATAGACGACGGAATCAAGCGACACGCGCGTGCCACGAACACAGTAGCCGCCGTCGCGTTGCTCGATGTAATCGGAAGTCCGCATGGGCGGCATTATAGCGCATCAAGGGTGCAATTGTTCAGGTGATTTCAGCTTGCGACAGGCGCGCCGCATCGCTTGTTAGCACGAAAAAGAGTGACCCGGACGCTCACCATTTTAAGCAAGCGTCCGGGCGTTTTTAGTGTGGCTGAGGCTACGAGCATCAACTTGGTTTAGCTGAAGTCAATGTCGTCATCGCTTTCGTCCGCGTTGGTGTCAGAGGTTTGCACGTTTGCGCCGCCGTCGGCTTGCATCGGTGCTAAGGAGGCGGCGCGGTTGCGGTTCGAGCCGCCGGTAAAGTTGAAGTCGGAGACCTGAATGCCGAACGTGATGCGCGGCTTGCCTTCGCGGTCAGTCCACTCCTCCGGTTTGAACTTGCCTTCGATGAAAATCTCAGAGCCGCGCTCGAAGTGCTGCGCGATTGTCTCCGCCTTTTGTCCCCACGCGGTGCCGCGAAAGAAGGTCGGCGTGTCCACGTACTCTTTCGTCTTCGGGTCACGCTGGCGGTCGTTGCTGGCGACGTTCACGGTGCAGACGGGCGTGCCCTGCGGCGTGTAGCGCAACTCCGGGTCGCGCGTAAGATTGCCGAGAATTTGAATGCGATTGAATGACATGATGTGTGTCCTTTCTCTGGTGATGTGCGTTGAAGGTTGAAGTTTCAGGTTGTGCGTCTCTCACCCGTCGTGGGGGAAAGTCGTGATTTGCTCGCCGCTTGCATTTTCCGTTTTCTCGACTTGCGACAAGAACGAAGAAAAGCGAACGACGACTCATCTTCGGTTACTCCCTTTCACCGAAGACACGTCTTGCCGTCCGCTTCTCTTTTTCAGTTTCGCTTCAAGCGGCGGGAGCCGTCGCGGTCACTTCGTTCCCACCACGCGCCTCGACGAACGGCAGGGAAGGAGTAACGCCGGAAGCCGAGCGCGACTTGAGCATCTCCCACGCGGTTGCTTGGTCTTCGCGCGTCAGGGTGTGGACGGGATGTTGAGGCTTGTTGCCCGCGTAGAACGCCCAGCGGAAGTAGCGCAGTCTTCCCTGCGAGGCGCGCGAGATTTCAACTGCTAATCCGTCGCGAACGCGCGCGTAAAGCTGCGAATTACGTTCGCGGAATGCGTGCCGCACGCGCTCCTGCTCCTGTCGCGGTAGGGCGTGGAGTTGGCGTGCGAAATCGCCGAGTGTCTTACCCGTGAGCGATGAAATGCGGTTGAGGATCGATTGGACGACGACGAACGGGCGCGCACCGTCCGTGAAAGTCTGCGTCACAGCAAAGCCACAGCCTCTCACGACGCGATGGGGTCTCATCTCGCGTAAGGGCGCAGCTTCTAGTTCGGCTTGACGGGCGATTGCGTGAGTGTTGAAGGCGGTGAACAGTTTGAACGAGAGCCGCCCTGCTTCGCGATACTGCCATGCCTCGCGTTTGAGACGGGCGACAATTGCCGTATCCACAGTCCGCGCCAGACGCGCCGTCAACTCACGGTAGATCGCGCAGACATTCGACCCGCGCGCGTGGTAATCACGCTTGAAGTGCTGTAGGAGAACCTCCAGCACTGTGCGCGCCTCATTGCGTTCCTCGGCATCCGGGCACACCTCGATGGTCTCGATCTGCTCGTGCAGACGTAAGCACGGAACCGCGATTCTTTCGCGCATGACCGAGTGACGAATCTCTTTGAAGCGAACCGTTTCGCCGTGCCGGACGACTTCCCGTTCGACTTCGCGCGGCAGGATGCGTTCACGCTCGACGTTCCGCGCCGGGCGCTTCTTGTCGGGAACAAAGATTAAACGGCGTGAGGTGCGCGTGGTTCTGCTGCCGAATATTTCGTCGAGTCGTGCTTCGAGCCAAGTATCTATGCCGTAGGCGAACGTCGGGACTGGGACGCGCTCGCCGGCCTCACGGTCACGCACGAAAGTCGAGACGAGGACGCCTTCCACTCCGTCGCTCTCGCCCCTATCGTGGATCGGAAAGCCATTCGTATAAAGCCGGTGGAGTTCGTCGGTGAGATGACGTGCGGCTTTTGGCAGGCAGTCCGCGTCAACATCGTCGTCCAAATCGCCGCACGCGATTTTGCGCTCACCATCGGTCATGTGGAGGCTGACCGCGAAGCCTTCGTCGAACTGCTCGTAAGCTCGCTCGAAGCTGTCGAGGAATGTGCCGAACTCCTCGTCGTCAACAGTCGATGCGGACATATCGGAGAGTTGCTGGTCGAACTCATCGTAAGCGGAGCCACTCGCCCCTTTGCGGTAAACGAGCCTTCTTTGCGCTCGCAGTTCGTCAGCGTAGATGCGCTCGTCCGTCTTCGCTTCGCCGAGCACTTGCGCGACGCGCTCCGACCACAAATCACGCGCGTCTGCGGGTGACATCGGTGCTAAGTCTTCCACCGATAACTGGTCGTTGGGGTCGTTTTCCGCTTCGTCAAAGCAAAGCTGTTGGGCGGTTGCGGTGACGGCGGAGAGTTCGAGGGCAAGCAGTCCCATCTCTTTGAGAACATCCGGGACGGGACGATGGCGCGCCTCGGCGTAGTAGTGAGAAGCTAGTTGTTGCAGGTAGAGAGCCGTAGCATCCTGACCGGCAATCAGCTTGAGGCAGCGGACGAACTCGGCGGCGTCTTCGCCATTTCCGAGGGTGCGCGCCGCGTATTCCGGCGCGGCGATTTTGACTTCAAGTGAGTGGTCAATTGCCCGCGCCCGCTCCGGCTGCGGATGGATGTTTATGAGTGCGGCGAAAGCGTTAGCGAGAGCGGGAAACTCCGGCGCGTTCGCGTCCGCCGCCGCAAGAAAACTCTCCGCGACCGCGAGCTTGGCGGCGTCGAAACCAAGCACCACATCGCGCACGGGGGCGGCGACGGCGATTGTCTGCGTGCCGAACGTAAGAGCGGAAAGCAACGTCGCGCCGCGCACAATGTCGCGCGCCTTGTCTTGCAGTTGACCGACGAAGCCGGAAGGTTTCGCGCCGCAGGTCGAATGCTCGATGTCCGGTTCATAGCGGCTAATTTGTGTGCCGTTGATGGTGTGGCGTTCGAGCGAAAGCCGCTGCAAGGGACTCAGCCGTGAGTAGTGCGCGAAAAAGTCGTGCTGCGGATTGCCGGTGTTCTCACGCGGACAGAAAAGCTCGCGGTTGGTACGGACGTGGAAGTGATCGTGGGCGAATGTTTCGCTGGTCATGTCGAACCGTCTCCTTAGTTGAAAGTGAATGCGCCGAACCGAGTCCGGCTTGAAATCACTTCGGAGACAGTCCTTCTAAAATTCGCCCGTCACGGCACGGACAACTTGCGGGTAAAAGCGAACGTCGGGAAGAGAACGGCGGCGGCACACGTCAACGTAACTCCCTCGTGCTTATAAAGATCACAGCGTCACCCTTTCTCACCCGAACTGATTACCCGCAGGTTCGCACGCGGGCGTGCAGGCACGAGGTCGCGCGGTGTTGCCGTTGCCGCATCCGCGTGGCGACGTAGCGCGTCGTGAGCGAGCGAGGTTTCGACTCGGCTAGAATCCGATTTAATGATTCGCAGGGGCGGGTAGTGTTTACGGAATGCGGCGCGCCTCCGCTTCCGTCTCGCGGCTTTGTGGTTAAGCCAACCGGCGCGCGGCGCGAATGTTTTTACCAAGCCTCGCAGTAACGCGTCGCAAAGGATGAGCAGAAAAATCACGACGACGAAACCGACGGTGAGAAGCAGCAAATCATCGAGGCGGTCGCCCACAGTCTGAGAAGGCGCGGACGTGGCAAATGAGAAGAGCGGCATAATGTGTTCGTCCTCCGGCGGGAGTGATAAGTCACCGGACTACGAGCCGCTTCTTCTCGCTTAAGGTTAAAGTAGGATGACGAGTGAACATTAAGCTTCTAGCGGGAGCGCGTGTGCGGGGAGCTTTCTACGGCGAGCGTCTTCATCCAAGATGAGGCAAGCGACGATAGAGGAATTCGCCGCGAGGCGAAAACACAAATCTAAGGGCGGGGGGTCGCTCGCGGGACGCTACTTTTCTTTTGTGCCGGAGATCACCGGCGAAGGTAGAACGGGCGGCGCGCCCTCGAAGCGATGGCAGATGCCGTTTACAGAAAAGGGTATTCTTCATCAGCTTCGGCGGCCTCGTCGTCGGTATGCACGAATGCGAGAGATGCCTCGGCTTCCTGCGCGGCGAGTGTCGCTTCCAACTCGTCCAAGTCGGCGATGACTTGCGCGTAGCGCATTCGTTCCGCACTCATGATCATTTCCGCATCATTCGCCGCCTCGACCTTTCCGGGCAAGATAAACTCTAAAGTCATCTCGTCATCATCTTTAAGGTTGGCGTCGTCCGCATGGTCGGCGGCGGAGGTCTGGGTAAGTGACATATTGGCTTCTTCCTGAAATCGTTCCAAACGAGTGCTCCTCGCGCTCAAAAGTCACAAATGGCGTAAGGATGCAATCTTACTCACTCAGGCGATACTTGTTTGTGAGAACTCGACGTTTTGCAGCGCGCACGGTTGATCTGACTCCGCAGGTTGGCGTGCGTGATACCTAGTCGTGATGCCGCCTCGCGCATCCGCCCGTTAGAAGCGGCGCGGCACGCGGCTTCGATGCCACAACGCTTGACGCGCACGAGCCACTCGTCGAGCGTCTCGCCGCGCCGCAGCACGCATACCTCAACAGGCAACACGATTTCGCCTTCGTGTGCGAGCATCTGCAGAGCCTCGTCGAGTTGCTGCAAGGAAGGAAACGCAACGCCACCGGCGGCGGTGGAAGCCGGAGAAACGACTGCGGCGGCGTCGGACACTCCGGCATCCGGCGCGCCTGGTGCAGAGTGAGAAGATAACCAAGCGAGCTTCTCCTGCACACGCTCGATGGTAATCAACTCGTCGCCCGTGACATAACTCGTCAACTCGAAGACCACGTTTCGCAACATGCGGATGTTGCCGACCCAATCGTGCGCGCAGAGCGCTTCGACCGCTCCCGCTTCGATCCGGTACTCCTCCTCGCGCCCTGACGATTTAGAAACCCATGCGGTGGCTTCGCGCAAGAAAAGGTCAACGAGCGCCGGTATATCTTCGCGGCGTTCTCGCAAAGGTGCGACCTCGATCTTCAAGACGGCGAGGCGGCAGTAGAGGTCTTCGCGGAACTCACCACGTCGGAGCATCTCACGCAAGTCGCGCGAAGTCGCCGCGATGACCTGCACGTCGCACGAGAGGTAGTGGTTTGTCCCCAGCCGCTTGATCTGCTTTTCGTCAATCGCCTTCAAGAGTTTGTTCTGGACGGTTAAAGGCAGGTCGCCGATCTCGTCGAGGAAAAGTATGCCGCCGTCCGCCTCCTCGAACATGCCCTTGTGATCGCGGTCGGCTCCCGTGAATGCACCCTTGCGGTAGCCGAAGAGTTCCGCCTCCACAAGCTGTTCGGGAAGTGCCGCGCAGTTGAGTTCGACGAATGGTTTACCCTTACGCACCGACTTGGCATGAATCTGCCGCGCCGAAAGAGTCTTGCCCGTGCCGGTCTCGCCGGTGATAAGGATGCCGTGCGGGAAGCGTGAGACGCGCTCGATGTCGGCTTCGAGCTTGCGGGTCTTCGCGCTCACTTGTTCCGGCGGCACAAACCGCCACACGCGGCGTGAGCAACGCTCGCTCTGGATGACAGCGGCTTTTAAGATCGCGCCCGCCGCCCGCTTCGTTATTGGATTCAGCTCCCCGCGATAACATGCTTTCAATGAAGCGGTGCTGGCGCGCACCGAGATGGGCATATTGTTTTCCGCAGACTCTCCTTCGCGGGCGAGTGTTTGCGAAGGCTTCCATAAAGTGACAAAACCGCCGCAATCAAGGCGCAGATTCGTAAGGGCGACTTCCATCTCGCCGAGCAGCCGCGCGGTCAGTTCGAGTGTCTCGGCGGTCGAAGCGGTTTCGGTGAGCGCGCCGAGTTCGGTAAGAAGCGTGGTGGCGGCGTTCGCGTGTTCGCGCGCATCTGCATGTAGATCGGGGTGGTTTTCTTCGACGACAACTGATGAGGCGGACGTGTCTTGTTCCGTGTGCCGCTTCGTAGGGGATTCAAAGCTCATCTCTATTCTCCGTGTTGAAAGATTGCACGCACGGCCCGCCCAAAACTTCGAGTGAATCGGAGAGTTGAACCGGAGCGAACTTTCAGTTTGGGGAAACGAAAGAGTGAGCAGGACAAGAAGGGGAACGCCTTCCTTGCTCGTCGCTTCGATTCAGCGGCTGTGGTCGCGCGTAATCCTTTTACAAGTCTCATGCCAACGCGGGCAGAATACATGATCGTCAAGGGCATTTTGGGAGAAGGTGTTGAAGGTGAGAGACTTACGGCGCACCAGCAGAATCAACACCGGACGGACGGGAAATCTAGAAAGTGTAAAGCTGGAGTTACACTGTAAAGCAGGCGTTACACCTGACTGTAAAGATACCTTTACACTTTTCGGTGAAGAACCAGCGAGATGGGGGTTAGCGGAGGCGATCACTTTCACGCGGAGCGTTAGGAAGGAAATTCGGAAGAATCAGTTGACAGCAGACGTTTACCCTCTTCCGTCAACCCACCGACGACCATCACCATCGTGATCTGCTCCTCGCCGAAGCTGCTGCGCGTTTGCGTGAAGAGCTGGCGGACGAGTCCCAACTCTTTCATCTCTGCGAGACGAGTGACCGTGTCTGAGAACTCGCGCAGGCGCTCCGGCGTGCGGTCGAACGTCTCGTAGATCGTCACCCCGTCGTCGATCCGCTTGAGCAGTTCGAGCAAAGGTGATTTTGATTTAGCATCCTTCGCGCCGTTCGTCATCATATCCGTACCCGTCAGACGCGCGAAGGTCATCCGCGCCCTCGCTTGCGGCAGATGATCTTTGCACATGACTTCTCCCGTCGGGGAAGAATCGCACCGAAACTTATCACTCATTCATCCGCCGCACAACAATCAGTAACGGTCGATTCATTAATACCACTCCCGAAACGAGAAGGGTTAACCTCCGCTTCATCCGAAACAGGTTTAGTTTCTATCAACAAGTAAACGGTAACGGGTCAACAGCACCTGCTGACGTGTAGACACCGAAGTGCAGGTGCGGTGGCGTTCCGACTGCGTTCCCGGTCGTGCCGACGTAGCCGATAATCGTCTCCGTCGTGATGTAATTCCCCACAGTCAGACCGGAAGCGAAAGAATCTAAGTGCGCGTAGTAGTACGTCCTCCCACCGGCACCTGTCACGAAGACGGTGTTCCAGCCCAAAGAATTCTCGCCTACGCGCGTCATGTACGCTTCGGTCGCGGAGCGGACGATTGTGCCGCGCTCAGCAAAGATGTCCTGCCTCTCGTGGAGTCGTTCGCCTGAACGCGGACGTGCCAAGAGTTTCTAATCTCTCCGACGTGCATGCCTTCGAGCGGCACAACAGGAATTACTGGAGTTCCAACCTAAGCGCTCTTACAGTTCATTGATCTCGGCTTACAAGTCATCAACCTGCGCGCGCAAGTTGGCAAATTACTGTTCATAAGCGGTGAAGCGGATGCCCATCAGTCAGACTTGCTGTTTGAGTGCAAGCCACAAGGTACGCACCGCTTGAGGGGTCCGATCCCAACCCGCTTTGTTAGCCCAAGGTTGCGCCACATGGAAGCAAAGAATAATCCCGAATCTCATTGCTGCCCATCTATAGCCCACTCCTTACTCCCCACTACCTGAACGGTTATGCGTCAAGGCGAGTTGTTGAGTGCCGATGCTGTACTATCGTGCAAAGCGGTGTACGTGCCTCAAGCATCCGTCCGGGAGTGTTGACGGCTTCAGTTAGGATTTGCGTTCAGCTTGGGTCTTCCGGTGCTGCCTGTCGGATGTTCTTGTGGTAAGTTCTCATCGTTTTCGATCTTTCGTTTGGTTTTGGGTTGAAGACGTGGGACGTTGGTTGCTGCCGCGTCCCGTTTTCATTTGAGCTGACGGCTGACGGCATGTGTTGACGGAACTGCTCACGCCTTTGCCACGGAAAACAAACTGTTCAACCGCAACGACAGGAGGCGCACGACTGGGCGCTCAAAAGTAAAGGTTGCGCGGATTTGAAGCGCACCGCAGGCTTGACCTTTGCTTTTGTGCCGTCGAGGGACAATGGCGGGGCCTCGGACGGGGAATTGAAAGCAGCGCGGCGAGAGGCCGCTCCTATAATTTCGACCTTGAGCGTCGAATCCTTATTTCGCTCTCGCGGTTTGAGAGCGAAGGCGTAAGCCTCATAAGCGGGAAGCTGAAGCAGATGGAGAAAGGAAGAGCGAAACGTCGGTTAGTGTTCGTCGAAGATTTGAGCGAGCAAGTCAAAAACTTGGAACGCGACAAGGGGAAACTGGCGAGCGAAGCGGGAGAGTTAAGAAGCGCGCTCAAAGAACTGGTCGAAGCTTGCGAATCGGGCGGGACAAGCCGTTACATGGAGTCATTGGGTCGTGCGCGCAGGTTGCTCGATAGACTTGATGCAACAAAGGATGCCGCAGGAGGTTGATAGCTAAAGCGATGGCAACGAAACGCGCCGGCGGTAAAAAGACTGCGCTCGTAAAAACTGCAAGCACTGACGTGCTTATGGGCTACGATGAGTTGCTGCGCGACTTAAAAAGGCGGATTGAGCAGGCGCAAGTGCGCGCCGCCGTCGCCGTCAATCGCGAACTGGTGCTGCTCTATTGGAACATCGGGCGAGACATCTTAGCGCGGCAGCAGCAGCAAGGGTGGGGAGCGAAAGTCATTGATCGCTTGGCGGCTGACTTGCGGCGTGCGTTCCCAGAGATGAAAGGCTTTTCGCCGCGCAACCTGAAATACATGCGGGCGTTTGCCGAAGGCTATCCTGACGAACAATTTGTGCAACAGGCTGTTGCACAAATTCCGTGGGGACACAACGTCCGCATTCTCGATCAAGTTAGAGACCCGCAAGAGCGCGAGTGGTACATCCGGCAAACCATCCAACACGGTTGGAGTCGCGCGGTTCTCGAACTGCAAATCGAAAGCAATTTGTATCGGCGACAAGGCAAAGCAACAACCAACTTCGAGCGCACACTGCCCGCGCCGCAGTCAGACCTCGCGCGGCAACTGCTGAAAGACCCGTACAACTTCGATTTCCTCACGCTTGGTGAAGAGGCGCGCGAACGCGATTTGGAGCGCGGGTTAGTTGAACACATCCGAGAGTTTCTGTTGGAGTTGGGCGTCGGCTTCGCCTTCGTCGGCAGCCAGTATCACATGGAGATTGGCGGACAGGACTTCTATCTCGATCTTCTTTTCTATCACTTGCGCTTACGTGCCTACGTAGTAATCGAACTCAAAATAACTGCGTTCAAGCCGGAGTATGCGGGCAAGATGAACTTCTACTTGTCGGCGGTGGACGATCTGCTGAAGCACGAGCAGGATCAGCCATCAATCGGCATCATCCTGTGTAAAACGAAGAACAAAGTCGTCGCTGAATATGCGTTGCGCGACACGCGGAAACCAATCGGCGTCTCGTCCTTTCAGCTTACGGAATCACTACCTAAAAAACTGCAAGGCAGCCTCCCGACGATTGAGGAATTGGAGGCGGAATTGAGTGCATTGCCCACAGAAACGTAAATGATCGATGAAGATGAAGCCTCACTCGCATCGCGGTGATTTGACTGCCCGCCTGGTCGAACTCCAACTACTTCTGACCGGAGGCTCGCACTCGCAACACGAGTTGATCAAGCATTTCGGGGTTGATCGCAAAACCGTCAAGCGCGCCATCGACGCGCTTTCAGCGCACTACCCCATCACGGAGGAACCTGACGGGCGTGAAGTCCGCTACCGCTTCAGCGACGATTACAAGTTCGTTCCGCCCGCGCTCACCCCGCCTGAATTGGCGACGCTCCTGCTCGCGCAAGAATCAATCGCCGCGACCGGACTGACGGCATTCGGCTCGCCCTTTGCCGAACACGGCCGTCTGCTGTTGAGCAAAGTGCGAAACTCTCTGCCCGGGCGATTGCGCGACAAACTCGACGCGCTCGCGGCGGTCTTCGGCTCCGCCGCCGTCCCCGCGAAAGACTTCGCCCCGTATGCCGCAATCATCGACCGACTGACTGACGCCGCCACGGACGAGCGTCGCCTACGGCTGCGTTACCACAGCCTCACCGACGACCGCATCAAAGAGCGCCTCGTTGATCCTTATTGCGTCTATTTCGACCCGGACGGCGCGACGCTCAAATTAATCGGCTACGACCATTTGCGCCGCGACATCATTCCGTTCTCAATAGACCACATCCGCGCACTGCATGACACGGACGAAAGGTTCATCCGCCCGCCCGGTTTCAACCTCCGCGACTATCTCACCGCACACTGCTTCAACGGCATTCACGGCGCGCCCATCACCGTCCGGCTGCGCGCACATAACACGACTGCGCGCATCTTCCGCGAGCGCACGTTCCATCCCTCGCAACGCCTGATCGAAGAACCGCGCGACACACCCCTCGGCGGCGGCAGACGCCGGGGCACGGCGGAGACTACCACCATCGAGATGCATGTGGCGGGCGGGCGCGGACTCGTCCGCTTCATCTTGAGTTGGTCGCCGGAAGTCGAAGTCCTCGACCCGCCAGACCTGCGCCGCGAAGTCGCCGCTGCGCTTGGACAGTCACTCGCACGCTTGGGCGACGCGGAAAAATAAATTTCTCTCGTCCCGCGACCTGTCCCTGTACTCGCCCGGTGTGCGTTGTAAGCTACGGTGCAAGGGAGAGATCTACGATGCTCACTGAGGCGATCAAAATCCTATTTGCGTTCCGGGCGAAACCGCCGTGCAACGATGAGAAGCGGAGCAGCAGAGAAGCGCGTGCTCTCTAACGCGCTTTCATCCCGAGGAGAACCGTGCATGACCGACTTTCACCTAACCAAAGCGCAGTTGCTGTTGATTTGGGGCAAGACTTGCCGCCCCGACGATGATCCGCACCATTTCGCTTTGCGCTATCATCCGCTGCTCTTTCACTTGCTCGACGTGGCGCACGCGGCACTGGCGCTGTGGGACGGAGTGCTGCCCGACGCTTTCAAAAAGCGCATCGCGTCCGCGCTGGGCTGCGACCCGGAAGCGGCGCGCTGGGTGGTCGGGTTTTTGGCGGGTGTTCACGACTTGGGCAAAGCGACGCCGGGTTTTCAGTTTCAGCACACGACGCTCGACGATTGGCTCCCCGAGCGTTTGACGCAACTCGGACTCGATGAGCCGCTGGGATGTCGCAACAAGCCGCACAACTTCGTCTCCGCGAAAGAACTGCGCTTGTTCCTGCGCGATTCGACTTCCTTCTGGCAGAGCGACAAGTGGAGCGACCGCGTGCTGGCGCACATCACGGGCGCGCATCACGGTACGTTCCCCAATAGCGGAGACTACGCCTCTTGGAACGAAGCGGTGCGCGGCGACGCGAGGTGGCACGGGGTACGTCTCGCGCTGCTGCACGAACTGCGCGCGGCGTTGTGCCCGGCGGAGTTCGCCTTTCCTTTCGTGGCTTGGGACGAATCCGCGATTGGCGCAGTGCCCCAACTAGCCGGATTCATCTCCGTCGCCGATTGGATCGGCTCGTCGCGTTTGTTCGAGCCTGTCGGAAATCGTGATGAAGCTAAAACGCCTGCGCTCGCCGACTACCGCCGGAAATCGTGGGACTTGGCGCACAAAGCGTTACGCGATTTCGGTTGGACGGCGACGCCCTCGCCGCGCGGGGTGCGCCCCGACTTCGCCGCGTTCTGGAACTTTGCGCCCAACGCGCTGCAAGAAGCCGTCATCGCGCAGACACGGAACGTGAAGACGCCGTTCTTCCTTTTGATCGAAGCGCCGATGGGCATAGGTAAAACCGAGGCTGCGCTGTGGGCTATCGACGCCGCGCAATCGACGAGCGACGACGCCCAAGCAGCGAGCGTCAACAGCGGCTTCTACATCGCACTGCCCACGCAGGCGACCTCCAACGCGATGCACGAGCGCGTCGAGAAATTTCTGCGGAAGCGATACCGGGACGAGCGCGCGGTTCATCTGCAACTGGTTCATAGTCACGCCAAATTGTCGGACAACGTAAAGATCGTTTTTCAGGGACTGGAACTGATTTACGACTCCGACCTCACGACGGAAGAAGCGCGTGTGGTGGCGGCGAGTTGGTTCTGCGGCGCTAAACGTCCGCTGCTCGCGCCCTTCGGCGTCGGCACGATAGATCAAAGCCTGCTCGCCGCGCTGCAAACCCGCCACTGGTTTGTGCGCCTGTTCGGGCTGGCAGGCAAAGTCGTGGTGTTCGACGAAGTCCACGCCTACGACACTTACATGAGTCATCTGCTGACGACGCTCATCGCATGGCTACGCGAAATCGGGTGCAGCATCATCCTGCTGTCGGCGACGCTGCCCACATCCAAACGGCACGAACTGACGCGCGCTTGGGGCAGCGAGCCGCCTGCTGCCGAAGCGCCTTACCCGCGTCTCACTTGGTCTCAGGGCGACCAGCAAACGGCGACCTCGCTCGCCGTCGCGCCGCGCGATCTGGAACACAAAAAGGTCGCCGTGTGCCACCTTCGACCGGACGAACTGGGTCAAATCCTGCGGGAAAAACTTCAAGGCGGCGGTTGCGTCGCGGTCATCTGCAACACGGTTGTCGAGGCGCAGCAGATGTACGAGCGCCTGCGCTCAGAAGTCGGCGACGTGGTGCCGGCAGACGGTTGGACGCTGTTCCACGCGCGGATGCCGTTCGGCTGGCGCAAGAGAGTCGAAGATTCGGTCGTCAAACGCTTCGGTAAGCAGAAAGCCGAACGACCGCGTTGCGCCGTCGTGGTAGCGACTCAGGTTATCGAGCAATCGTTAGACTTAGATTTCGATTGGATGGCGAGCTTCATGGCTCCCGGCGATTTATTGCTCCAACGAATGGGACGCCTGCATCGTCACTCAAAAGACGAGAACAATTTGCCCGTCGAGCGACCCGCCTTATTGCAAATGCCCGAACTGGCGGTGCTATGCGACGCGACAGGAGACGAGGTGCCCTCATTCGGTCGCAGCGAGTTCGTGTACGAACCTTACGTGCTGCTGCGCTCGTGGCTGGTGTGGCGCGAACGGCGCGAGGTTCAACTGCCCGACGACATCGAGCCGCTCGTCCAAGCCGTTTACGACGACAATTTGCAAGCACCCGACGTGAGTTGGCAGAACGCGCTCACCAAAGCCGAGCAAGCCGCCGAACGAAAACGGAGCAAGGCTCAAGAAACGGCGGGCAATGTGGTGATGAGCGTTCGCAGCGACGATGGAGGGCTGCAAGACCCTCATACATTTGTGGAGGCTCCCACTCTCAACCTGTACGACGAAGATGACCCGACCACACACCAGACTCTACGCGCCGCGACGCGCGACGGCGATCCGTCGGTGATGGTGGTTTGCCTCTGCCGTCACAACGGACAACTCTATCTCTTCGACGACGCAGGCGAACCCGACACCGCGCATCCGCTGCTTGACCTCGATGCAGAGCCGACTCCCGCACTCACCCGCAAGCTCGTCGAACACTCGCTTTCGCTTTCGCATCCCGCGCTGTTCACGGCGCTATGCGAAAAGGAAGTCCCGGCGGGTTGGAAGAAGTCGCCGGTGCTACGTCACAGCCGCCCGCTGATATTTGAAAATAACCTCGTTGCGGTCAACGGGTACCGCCTTCGGCTCGACCGTGAGTTGGGGCTAATTATCGAAAAAGAAGAGGCGGAGCAGCAGGGCAATCCGCCAACATCCCCATGCACATGAGGAACACGCTATGAACATACTGCCTTCAGGTGCGAACCACGGTTCACCTCCGACGGCTCGGAGAAGCATGTATCCAAACAATAACCTTACGACAAACGCGGTAACGTCGGAAGCTCACCATCCAAAAATCAGGACAGAAGCAGAACGAATTTTCTTGCGCCTAAATTGAAAGTACCGTAGCCTCTGCTCGTTGTTCGCTAAATCAGGTGCTAACTACTTTCACATGAAACTAAAAATTCTGACACACATCATTCGAGACGGGATTTCGCACGACGAGCGGACGCGCTACGACGAAGCATATTTGCTGCTGCACGTTTACGAGCGGTACGGATTTGTTTTGACGGATGCTCAACGCGAAGCCGTCGCCAGTTTACCCAAACCCGCGTCTGTAATGCGAATCGCGCGACGCGAACTTAAAGCGCGTCGCGCAAAAAGGACACAACTGTGACTTTCACTTTCGACCTCATCTCGCAACCGTGGATTCCTGTTCTATGCGATGACGGCAGTTTCGCCGAGTTGGGTCTGCGCGACGTGATAGTAGAGTCGCCGCACCTACGCGAAATCGCCCACGATTCGCCGTTGTTCGTCGCCTCAATTCACCCGTTGCTGACCGCGATTCTGCACCGCGTTCTGCCCGGTCGAACAGACCGCGAGCGCATCACTGCATGGGAAACGCTTTGGAAACAGGAGGGCTTCGGCGCAGCGGATGTAGAAGCCATCGACGCCTACTTCGCGCGTTGGAGCGACCGCTTCGATTTGTTCCATCCACGCTTTCCGTTCTATCAGGTTGCTGGATTGGAGATGAACGAATCGAGCGCGCTGCCACGGTTAGCGATGGAAGAGAACAATGCCCCCGCCCAGTTCGCCAACGCCGCCAATCCCGAATGGGGAGCGCCGTCTCCGGCGCTGGCGGCGCAACTGCTGGTGACGATCCAGAACTTCGCGCTCGGCTTCGGCAAAAGCTCCAAAGCCATTATCGCGGGCGAAGACATTGAGCCGCCCTATTCCGCCGACGGTCCGTTACTGCGTGGCTTCACGGTGTGGTCATCAGGCGATACGTTATTCCAAACCTTGATGCTGTGTTTAGTGCCGCACATGTTGCCCGCCGCCGACGCGCCCTGCTGGGAACTCGACGCGCCGCACGAGTTGCGCGACCGATTGGTGAACGGCAAGCGTCAGACGACTGCGCCGCGCGGCGTTTGCGACCGTTTGACCTTGCAAAGCCGCTTAATTCGGTTGCTCCCGGAGGAAAAGAACGGCGCGGTTGTCGTGCCGCGCGCCTACTTCACGCAGGGGCGCAGCTTGGAAAAGGACGCAGCCGGACGACCTTCTTTTCATCCGCTCAAGCTCTATTCTGAGTCCAAGAAGGAAGGCATATCGTTGCTGGGGCTGTCCGAAGGTCGCGCTATCTGGCGCAACGCTCACGCGCTGCTGACGCCCGCCGCCCGCAATCACGGCGAACATCATTTGCTCGCTTGGACGGCGCAACAAGCGGCAGAGCTTAATGTGTTCGCGCCCGACTTCCGACCGAACCTGAATGTTGTCGGCATGGCGACCGAGCCGGGTAAAGCCGGTAAGTTTTTGCTCTGGCGTCATGACCGTCTGCCGCTCCCGCCTGCGCTGTTGCTTAACCTCAATCTGGTCGAACTGCTCAAAGGAGCCAACGACGACGCCGACCGCGTCGCTGACGAGATGCGCCGCCGTTTCGCGCTCGTCGCGCGCACCTTTATCGCGGGCGAACGCGATGGCGGACACAAACCTGACCCCGACGATGTGAAGGCGCTCGTCAATAAGTTCGATCCGCGCCGCACGTTTTGGTCGCACCTCGAAAATCATTTCTACCGGCTTCTCGAACAACTGGCGGAGCAGCCCGCGCCCGCGCTGGCGGAGTGGGAAAGCGACGTGCAACGCGCGGCTCAAGAATGTCTGCGCGGGGCGTGCAACGCTCTCGGCACCTCGCCGCGAGCCATCACCGCTGTCGCGCAAATCAACCTCGATCAGGGTTACAACCTACCCTACTTGCGCGATCCCAAGAACTACCTTGCCGGCAAGAAGCAGCGCGAAAGGGAAGCGAAGACAGCTCGTAAAAATTCCAGAAAGGTTGACGCAAATTCATCGCCTTCGACCTCTAGCGCGCCGTGAAAGGCGCTCGACTTTTAACCCTGCCCATCACAGGAGGCAACACTTCGTGAACTCCACTTCAACTTCACCGCCGACCCGCGAACCTTCGGCGTTCACCAAACGTCGCGGGGCATTCATCAAGAATCTGCGCCTCCTTGAAACGCGCGACGACGGTCCTTCACGCGCGGGACTAGCGGCATTGCGCGCTGGACTCCGTGACAACAACGGCGTCGCTATCGAGATGATGCCGCACGTCGCGCCGTTTCTGGGCGAGCGCGAACATCCCGGCGACCGTTGGTTCTTCGTTGTCGCCGCGTTGTTCGCGTTGCACCCGCTCGCCACTGATGAGCGCCTATCGCTGGGCGGCTCGTTCGGGCGGCTGCGCCAAAACTCAGACTCCATCGAGAAACGGTTTCAACTGCTGATCGCAAGCGATGTGGAAGACCTCTTCGAGCGGCTCAAGCAGATCGTGAGCCTGCTCAAGGCGGACAGCGTGCCGGTCAATTGGTACACACTGCTGACCGACCTAACCACCAACTCTTGGGACGACCCACAGCGCACGCTGCAACTGCGTTGGGCGCGCGACTTTTATCGTTCCGATTCAACCCGCTTCTAACGCTTCCTGAGGAACATTTATGAAAATCGAACTTCACCTCATACAGAGTTTCGGACCGTCGTGCCTGAACCGCGACGCGACCAACTCGCCGAAAGATTGCGAGTTCGGCGGCGTGCGCCGCGCTCGCATCTCATCGCAGTGCTTCAAGCGCGCCTTACGCGGCTACTTCCGCGCTCACAACCTAGTGCCCGTCGGCGAACGCACCAAGCGGTTACGCGCCGAACTTGTGCCGCGCTTAGATGATCTGGAGCCGTCCGAACTCGTGCCGCACGCGGTGGACGCCTTCGTGGACGCCTACTACTCCAAGCCAGACGGCAAGAACCCGGCGCACGCGGCGGTGCTTCTGTTCCTCTCCGAAGCCGAGATGGAGACGGTCGCCAACACCGTGCGGGAGAAGTGGGACGACCTGCAAAGCATCGCCAAAGATCGCGCCAAGAAGGTCGCCGAAATCGAAGCAAAAAACGCCAAAAAGAAGAGCAAGTCCGACGACGAGCCTTCGACGGAAGGCGATGGAACAGGCGAGGGAACCGTCAGCAAGTTCGAGGGCTTACCCAAGCCGAAGGTCGAGAAAGAAATCGTCGCCCGGCTGCAAGACGCCGCCCTTTCGTCCGACATCGCGTTGTTCGGTCGTATGCTCGCCGAGCACACGGAACACAAAATCGAAGCCGCCTGTCAGGTCGCGCACGCGATTTCGACGCACGCCGTTGCGCCGGAACTCGACTTCTTCACCGCCGTTGATGACCTCAAGGGAAATGAAGAAGACGCCGGAGCCGGAATGCTCGGCGTGACCGGCTTCAACGCCGCCGTTTTCTATCGTTACGCCTTGCTCGATGGCGAAGACCTCGCGCGGAACTTAGGCGGCGACCGCGACGCCGCGACAGAAACCGCCCGCGCCTTCTTACGGGCGTTCATCTACGCGCTCCCGACCGGCAAGCAGAACTCGATGGCGGCGCAAAACCTGCCGTCGCTCGGCTTCTTCGTCGTCCGCGAGAGCGGCGCGCCGATGAATCTCGCCAACGCCTTCTGCACTCCGGCGCGTCCCACGAAGGAGAGAGACCCCAGCGACGGTTCGGTGAAGGAGATCGGTCTCATTGAAGGCTCGGTGAAGAAGTTCGCCGAATACTGGCGGCGTTACACGAGCGTTTACGGCACTGACGGCATCGTTTCCACCTCGCTATTCTGCCTCGACGGAGGCGAATACGCAGGCGTGCTCGGCGAAGCGGCGTCGGTTCAGAGCGCCATCGAGACGACGATCAAGGCGACGGCGCGCGCCTGAGGAGGTATGTATGCCGACGACGCTGCTGTTGCAACTCGCGGGACCGATGCAGTCGTGGGGCTTTCGCTCGCGCTTCGACAACCGTGACACGGGTTTAGAGCCGACCCGTTCAGGCGTGATTGGCTTGTTGTGCGCCGCGCAAGGGCGCGGGCGGGACACAGACCTGAGCGACTTCGAGCGGTTGCGTATGGGCGTGCGCGTGGACGCCCCGGGTCGCGTGGCGGTGGATTATCACACTGCGCAACCCGTGTGGCGCGGCTCCACTGCGACGACCGTCTCCAACCGCTACTACCTCGCCGACGCGCGTTTCCTCGTCGGGCTACAAGCAGACGACGCGGAGTGGTTGGAGAGCTTGGAAGCCGCGCTGCGCGATCCTGTATGGTCATTATTTTTGGGTCGCAAATCGTTCGCGCCGTCGCTGCCGCTGCACTTGGAAAAGTCTGGTCTGCGCGATGGTGAAGTCGAAGCCGTGTTGAAAAACGAAGTATGGCGCTGGCTGACAGTGAAAGAGCGCGATGCGGTAGTAACTTCGCCGCGTCTGCGTCTCGTGTTTGAAGCCGATGAGCCGCGCGAGGGCGTGGCGACGAGCGTCGCGCCGCGCGATTTCGCCCGACGGCGTTACGGCGTGCGCTACCTGCGCCCTGACTCTTGCGAACCGCTTGTCGAACGACATCCGCTCGGCGAAGAGCCTCGCCGTAGAGATGCGCGCCACGAGGTATTCCGATGATCTTCCTTTCACAGTTGCGACTCGATCCGCTCTCGCGCCGTGTGCAGAGCGAGCTTTCGCGCTCCTACGAGATGCACCGCACACTCTGCCACGCCTTTCCAAATCTCACCGGAGACGAGTGGACGGCGGCGCGCGTGCTGTTCCGCACCGACGATGACGCCGGACGATTACAACTGCTCGTGCAGTCGAAGTACGAACCCGACTGGAACGCCTTCTCGAACCATCTGAAGGATGCTCGCTACCTACTCGCCCCGCCGCAGGTAAAAGAATGGGAGACGAAGTTTCACGCGGGTCAGATGCTGCGCTTTCGTCTTCTTGCCAACCCGACGTTTCGTCCCAAAAGAGATGACGGGAGTGACGGCGAGCGGCGCGGTCTTTACCGCGAAGCTGAACGCCTCGACTGGCTCGCGCGCCAGAGCGCGCGCTGCGGCTTCGCGCTGCCGCAAGCGCAGACGACTCTGCGGAAAAACGGCGAGCCGCTAATCTTTCGCGGTCGCCCTCATGACGAACTGACGCTCGACCTGCCGACATGTCAGGTCGTTGACCTCAACGGCGGACAACGCTTCACCCTGTCCGACCGGAGAATCCGATTCTCTGCCGCCCGCTTTGACGGCGTGCTTCAGGTCGCAGATGTCGAGCTGTTTCGACATGCTCTCGAAAACGGCATCGGTCCGGCGAAGGGCTTCGGCTTCGGTCTGCTGTCAATCGCCCCGCTTGAGAGTAGAAGTTGAAACGGACGGGAAAGGAACTGAGATGAAGCTTAAAGACTTACACCTGTTGCCGAAGGTCCGCGACTCGCTCAGCTATCTATATGTCGAGCATTGCCGCATTGACCGCGAGGACAAAGCCATTGCGCTGCACGATACGGCGGGTGTGCGCCCCGTGCCGTGCGCGAACTTGACGACGTTGATGGTCGGACCCGGAACGACGATCACGCACGCCGCCGTGCAGACCTTAGCCGATAACGGCTGTCTCGTCGTCTGGACGGGTGAGCACGGCGTCCGCTTCTACGCGCAGGGGATGGGCGAGACGCGCGCGGCCCGCCATCTGCTCAAACAATCGTGGCTCTGCTCACACGAGAAGCTGCGCCTGCGCGTCGTCCGTCGCATGTATGAAATGCGTTTTACGGAAACGCTTGACGAGACGCTGACGTTGCAGCAGATACGCGGCAAGGAAGGTATTCGCGTGCGCGAAGCCTATAGCCAAGCGAGTCGCACTTACGGAGTCGAGTGGACGGGACGCGCTTACAAACGTGAGGCTTGGATGGACGCCGACCCGGTCAACCGCGCGCTCTCGGCGGCGAACAGTTGTCTCTACGGCATCTGTCATGCGGCGATTGTTTCCGCCGGATATTCGCCGGCGCTCGGCTTCATCCACACCGGCAAGATGCTGTCATTCGTCTATGACATCGCCGATTTGTACAAGGTGGAAATGACCGTCCCGCTCGCGTTTCGGATCACGGCGGAACTGGCAGGCACAAACATGGAGAGCGAGATACGACATCGCTGTCGCGATGCGTTCCATGCGGGCAAATTATTGCAACGCATCGTCCCCGACGTTGATCGCGTGCTCGCCGTGATTGATCCAGCAACGGACGACGTGCCGGATTTCGACACGGACGACGCGCTCCCCGGCGGATTATGGAACCCAGAGGCGAACACCGTGCCAGGCGGCGTTAATTGGAGCGACGAAACGGAAGGCGGTGAGGCGACATGGTCGTGATGATCTTGGAGAGTCTGCCAATCAGCGTGCGCGGGGAACTGACACGTTGGATGCTCGAACTGCGCGCCGGAGTATTCGTCGGCAATGTCTCGGCGATGGTCCGCGATAAGTTGTGGGAAATGGTGTGCGGGAAAGTCGGCAAGAAAGGAGGAGGTTTCCTCATTCACTCGACGAACACTGAACAAGGCTACACGATACGTTCGACCGGTAGCATGACCAAAACAATCGAAGATTACGACGGACTGCTATTAGTCTGCACCCGACAGACAAAACAAGTCGAATCAGTCCCACTGCAAGAAAGCTGATTGAGACTTCGACGCTCTTTTCGCGACAAGAACCATCCAATTGCTGTGTTTTCTCAGTGACGTCTCCACGCGCGTGGAGGTGAACCGGCCAGCGGCCTCCCGCGCGGTCACGTCGCCGTGACGTCTCCACGCGCGTGGAGGTGAACCGGAACCGCCGGAATTACTCGCCGCCGTACTCGCGACGTCTCCACGCGCGTGGAGGTGAACCGCCGCGACCGGTAAACCATCCCCTTCTCATGCCGACGTCTCCACGCGCGTGGAGGTGAACCGACGCCGGAGAATGCCGTCGCCATTATTTTAATGACGTCTCCACGCGCGTGGAGGTGAACCGTCATGAGAGCGACTGAGGCGACGCGCTGCTCGACGTCTCCACGCGCGTGGAGGTGAACCGGCTAGTCTAAGCACGCGCAAGTGTCCGATGATGACGTCTCCACGCGCGTGGAGGTGAACCGTCCTAGCCATTTTACAAGGGCGCGGGTATATCGACGTCTCCACGCGCGTGGAGGTGAACCGGTCTAATTACGGGTGCGCTTGGAACTACAGGCGACGTCTCCACGCGCGTGGAGGTGAACCGCGAAGACGAGCGGCGGCTATGACATTAAGACTGACGTCTCCACGCGCGTGGAGGTGAACCGGCGAAGAAAGACGTACACGGGTTCGTCATCAAGACGTCTCCACGCGCGTGGAGGTGAACCGCTCTGAAGGAGTGCCGTCTCACGTGTGCTCAGGACGTCTCCACGCGCGTGGAGGTGAACCGCCCGGACGGGAAAGCGCGTCATGCGTCGCCAAGACGTCTCCACGCGCGTGGAGGTGAACCGACGAACGGGCAAGCGCACGTTGTCACGGAACAGACGTCTCCACGCGCGTGGAGGTGAACCGAATAATGCGAACGGCAGGGACGCCGCATAGTGGACGTCTCCACGCGCGTGGAGGTGAACCGCCCGCAGGAAGAGCTAGAGGCCATGAGGCGGCGACGTCTCCACGCGCGTGGAGGTGAACCGCCTAGCGGATAACTTGACCGCTATAGTGGATGGACGTCTCCACGCGCGTGGAGGTGAACCGTGTTACTTGGAAGCGGTTGAAGGCGCGTTCGGGGACGTCTCCACGCGCGTGGAGGTGAACCGTGAAGCACAAAATTCGTGAAGAAGCGGAAGCGGACGTCTCCACGCGCGTGGAGGTGAACCGACAACCCGCTGCTCTTCGGCGCGCTGGGGATCGGACGTCTCCACGCGCGTGGAGGTGAACCGCTCGCCGGCCTCGTTGACGCGAACAGCGAGCCGACGTCTCCACGCGCGTGGAGGTGAACCGATGTTGTATTTCACTTTTGAGGCACACTATATGACGTCTCCACGCGCGTGGAGGTGAACCGTTGACGGCGCGTTTGACGTAGCGCAGGGATGTGACGTCTCCACGCGCGTGGAGGTGAACCGCCATTAGCCGCGCCGCTTAGTCCCGCCCCGATGACGTCTCCACGCGCGTGGAGGTGAACCGAAGACATTAACCGTGTCCTGCACATCACACTCGACGTCTCCACGCGCGTGGAGGTGAACCGGACGATCAGACGCAGTGCAAGTATTGGGAGTTGACGTCTCCACGCGCGTGGAGGTGAACCGACGGTAATACTGGAAGCACCGGCGAGAGCCACGACGTCTCCACGCGCGTGGAGGTGAACCGCCGGCTTGCAGCCACTGATCGATCTCGACCGCGACGTCTCCACGCGCGTGGAGGTGAACCGTCCTGCTTGGCGCTAATGGTCGCGGTCAATGAGACGTCTCCACGCGCGTGGAGGTGAACCGCGGCGCGGTAGCTTATCACCCACCACTAGCTCGACGTCTCCACGCGCGTGGAGGTGAACCGAAGTGCCACGCATTGGCTCCCGGCAAATCCGCGACGTCTCCACGCGCGTGGAGGTGAACCGTTAATGGCGGTGATCGGTAGCGCGCTGTCAACGACGTCTCCACGCGCGTGGAGGTGAACCGCCGGACGACTCAACACTTAAAGTTGAAAGATCGACGTCTCCACGCGCGTGGAGGTGAACCGCCCTCTGGACGCGCGGATAGATGGAGCGCAGGGACGTCTCCACGCGCGTGGAGGTGAACCGAGCGGTCGCCGGAAAAAAGAAATTAGTAGGGCGACGTCTCCACGCGCGTGGAGGTGAACCGCAGAAGATGAGCAATAATCTTTTCATGGGTGCGACGTCTCCACGCGCGTGGAGGTGAACCGCCTATGGCTCGGACGCCGTGCGTCTCAATAACGACGTCTCCACGCGCGTGGAGGTGAACCGCCGGGAGAATCTTGAAGACACGGTACAAGCGAGACGTCTCCACGCGCGTGGAGGTGAACCGCCAGAGGATGAGTTTTTTGATTTGTTTCCCGGGACGTCTCCACGCGCGTGGAGGTGAACCGGCGTATCACGCGCCGCAACTGCTGCCCCGCGAGACGTCTCCACGCGCGTGGAGGTGAACCGACAGCGCCTTCGGATTGTAGAAACTGGGCCAGGACGTCTCCACGCGCGTGGAGGTGAACCGGTGGGACTGTGCGCCGCCATCAACCCGACACTGACGTCTCCACGCGCGTGGAGGTGAACCGACTGGACGGGACACCACAGCGGACACTTGCGCGACGTCTCCACGCGCGTGGAGGTGAACCGCTCTACCAACGATACCAGCGTAGTGCTGCACCGACGTCTCCACGCGCGTGGAGACGTCGGTGCAGCACTACGCTGGTATCGTTGGTAGAGCGGTTCACCTCCACGCGCGTGGAGACGTCGCGCAAGTGTCCGCTGTGGTGTCCCGTCCAGTCGGTTCACCTCCACGCGCGTGGAGACGTCAGTGTCGGGTTGATGGCGGCGCACAGTCCCACCGGTTCACCTCCACGCGCGTGGAGACGTCCTGGCCCAGTTTCTACAATCCGAAGGCGCTGTCGGTTCACCTCCACGCGCGTGGAGACGTCTCGCGGGGCAGCAGTTGCGGCGCGTGATACGCCGGTTCACCTCCACGCGCGTGGAGACGTCCCGGGAAACAAATCAAAAAACTCATCCTCTGGCGGTTCACCTCCACGCGCGTGGAGACGTCTCGCTTGTACCGTGTCTTCAAGATTCTCCCGGCGGTTCACCTCCACGCGCGTGGAGACGTCGTTATTGAGACGCACGGCGTCCGAGCCATAGGCGGTTCACCTCCACGCGCGTGGAGACGTCGCACCCATGAAAAGATTATTGCTCATCTTCTGCGGTTCACCTCCACGCGCGTGGAGACGTCGCCCTACTAATTTCTTTTTTCCGGCGACCGCTCGGTTCACCTCCACGCGCGTGGAGACGTCCCTGCGCTCCATCTATCCGCGCGTCCAGAGGGCGGTTCACCTCCACGCGCGTGGAGACGTCGATCTTTCAACTTTAAGTGTTGAGTCGTCCGGCGGTTCACCTCCACGCGCGTGGAGACGTCGTTGACAGCGCGCTACCGATCACCGCCATTAACGGTTCACCTCCACGCGCGTGGAGACGTCGCGGATTTGCCGGGAGCCAATGCGTGGCACTTCGGTTCACCTCCACGCGCGTGGAGACGTCGAGCTAGTGGTGGGTGATAAGCTACCGCGCCGCGGTTCACCTCCACGCGCGTGGAGACGTCTCATTGACCGCGACCATTAGCGCCAAGCAGGACGGTTCACCTCCACGCGCGTGGAGACGTCGCGGTCGAGATCGATCAGTGGCTGCAAGCCGGCGGTTCACCTCCACGCGCGTGGAGACGTCGTGGCTCTCGCCGGTGCTTCCAGTATTACCGTCGGTTCACCTCCACGCGCGTGGAGACGTCAACTCCCAATACTTGCACTGCGTCTGATCGTCCGGTTCACCTCCACGCGCGTGGAGACGTCGAGTGTGATGTGCAGGACACGGTTAATGTCTTCGGTTCACCTCCACGCGCGTGGAGACGTCATCGGGGCGGGACTAAGCGGCGCGGCTAATGGCGGTTCACCTCCACGCGCGTGGAGACGTCACATCCCTGCGCTACGTCAAACGCGCCGTCAACGGTTCACCTCCACGCGCGTGGAGACGTCATATAGTGTGCCTCAAAAGTGAAATACAACATCGGTTCACCTCCACGCGCGTGGAGACGTCGGCTCGCTGTTCGCGTCAACGAGGCCGGCGAGCGGTTCACCTCCACGCGCGTGGAGACGTCCGATCCCCAGCGCGCCGAAGAGCAGCGGGTTGTCGGTTCACCTCCACGCGCGTGGAGACGTCCGCTTCCGCTTCTTCACGAATTTTGTGCTTCACGGTTCACCTCCACGCGCGTGGAGACGTCCCCGAACGCGCCTTCAACCGCTTCCAAGTAACACGGTTCACCTCCACGCGCGTGGAGACGTCCATCCACTATAGCGGTCAAGTTATCCGCTAGGCGGTTCACCTCCACGCGCGTGGAGACGTCGCCGCCTCATGGCCTCTAGCTCTTCCTGCGGGCGGTTCACCTCCACGCGCGTGGAGACGTCCACTATGCGGCGTCCCTGCCGTTCGCATTATTCGGTTCACCTCCACGCGCGTGGAGACGTCTGTTCCGTGACAACGTGCGCTTGCCCGTTCGTCGGTTCACCTCCACGCGCGTGGAGACGTCTTGGCGACGCATGACGCGCTTTCCCGTCCGGGCGGTTCACCTCCACGCGCGTGGAGACGTCCTGAGCACACGTGAGACGGCACTCCTTCAGAGCGGTTCACCTCCACGCGCGTGGAGACGTCTTGATGACGAACCCGTGTACGTCTTTCTTCGCCGGTTCACCTCCACGCGCGTGGAGACGTCAGTCTTAATGTCATAGCCGCCGCTCGTCTTCGCGGTTCACCTCCACGCGCGTGGAGACGTCGCCTGTAGTTCCAAGCGCACCCGTAATTAGACCGGTTCACCTCCACGCGCGTGGAGACGTCGATATACCCGCGCCCTTGTAAAATGGCTAGGACGGTTCACCTCCACGCGCGTGGAGACGTCATCATCGGACACTTGCGCGTGCTTAGACTAGCCGGTTCACCTCCACGCGCGTGGAGACGTCGAGCAGCGCGTCGCCTCAGTCGCTCTCATGACGGTTCACCTCCACGCGCGTGGAGACGTCATTAAAATAATGGCGACGGCATTCTCCGGCGTCGGTTCACCTCCACGCGCGTGGAGACGTCGGCATGAGAAGGGGATGGTTTACCGGTCGCGGCGGTTCACCTCCACGCGCGTGGAGACGTCGCGAGTACGGCGGCGAGTAATTCCGGCGGTTCCGGTTCACCTCCACGCGCGTGGAGACGTCACGGCGACGTGACCGCGCGGGAGGCCGCTGGCCGGTTCACCTCCACGCGCGTGGAGACGTCACTGAGAAAACACAGCAATTGGATGGTTCTTGTCGCGAAAAGAGCGTCGAAGTCTCAATCAGCTTTCTTGCAGTGGGACTGATTCGACTTGTTTTGTCTGTCGGGTGCAGACTAATAGCAGTCCGTCGTAATCTTCGATTGTTTTGGTCATGCTACCGGTCGAACGTATCGTGTAGCCTTGTTCAGTGTTCGTCGAGTGAATGAGGAAACCTCCTCCTTTCTTGCCGACTTTCCCGCACACCATTTCCCACAACTTATCGCGGACCATCGCCGAGACATTGCCGACGAATACTCCGGCGCGCAGTTCGAGCATCCAACGTGTCAGTTCCCCGCGCACGCTGATTGGCAGACTCTCCAAGATCATCACGACCATGTCGCCTCACCGCCTTCCGTTTCGTCGCTCCAATTAACGCCGCCTGGCACGGTGTTCGCCTCTGGGTTCCATAATCCGCCGGGGAGCGCGTCGTCCGTGTCGAAATCCGGCACGTCGTCCGTTGCTGGATCAATCACGGCGAGCACGCGATCAACGTCGGGGACGATGCGTTGCAATAATTTGCCCGCATGGAACGCATCGCGACAGCGATGTCGTATCTCGCTCTCCATGTTTGTGCCTGCCAGTTCCGCCGTGATCCGAAACGCGAGCGGGACGGTCATTTCCACCTTGTACAAATCGGCGATGTCATAGACGAATGACAGCATCTTGCCGGTGTGGATGAAGCCGAGCGCCGGCGAATATCCGGCGGAAACAATCGCCGCATGACAGATGCCGTAGAGACAACTGTTCGCCGCCGAGAGCGCGCGGTTGACCGGGTCGGCGTCCATCCAAGCCTCACGTTTGTAAGCGCGTCCCGTCCACTCGACTCCGTAAGTGCGACTCGCTTGGCTATAGGCTTCGCGCACGCGAATACCTTCCTTGCCGCGTATCTGCTGCAACGTCAGCGTCTCGTCAAGCGTTTCCGTAAAACGCATTTCATACATGCGACGGACGACGCGCAGGCGCAGCTTCTCGTGTGAGCAGAGCCACGATTGTTTGAGCAGATGGCGGGCCGCGCGCGTCTCGCCCATCCCCTGCGCGTAGAAGCGGACGCCGTGCTCACCCGTCCAGACGACGAGACAGCCGTTATCGGCTAAGGTCTGCACGGCGGCGTGCGTGATCGTCGTTCCGGGTCCGACCATCAACGTCGTCAAGTTCGCGCACGGCACGGGGCGCACACCCGCCGTATCGTGCAGCGCAATGGCTTTGTCCTCGCGGTCAATGCGGCAATGCTCGACATATAGATAGCTGAGCGAGTCGCGGACCTTCGGCAACAGGTGTAAGTCTTTAAGCTTCATCTCAGTTCCTTTCCCGTCCGTTTCAACTTCTACTCTCAAGCGGGGCGATTGACAGCAGACCGAAGCCGAAGCCCTTCGCCGGACCGATGCCGTTTTCGAGAGCATGTCGAAACAGCTCGACATCTGCGACCTGAAGCACGCCGTCAAAGCGGGCGGCAGAGAATCGGATTCTCCGGTCGGACAGGGTGAAGCGTTGTCCGCCGTTGAGGTCAACGACCTGACATGTCGGCAGGTCGAGCGTCAGTTCGTCATGAGGGCGACCGCGAAAGATTAGCGGCTCGCCGTTTTTCCGCAGAGTCGTCTGCGCTTGCGGCAGCGCGAAGCCGCAGCGCGCGCTCTGGCGCGCGAGCCAGTCGAGGCGTTCAGCTTCGCGGTAAAGACCGCGCCGCTCGCCGTCACTCCCGTCATCTCTTTTGGGACGAAACGTCGGGTTGGCAAGAAGACGAAAGCGCAGCATCTGACCCGCGTGAAACTTCGTCTCCCATTCTTTTACCTGCGGCGGGGCGAGTAGGTAGCGAGCATCCTTCAGATGGTTCGAGAAGGCGTTCCAGTCGGGTTCGTACTTCGACTGCACGAGCAGTTGTAATCGTCCGGCGTCATCGTCGGTGCGGAACAGCACGCGCGCCGCCGTCCACTCGTCTCCGGTGAGATTTGGAAAGGCGTGGCAGAGTGTGCGGTGCATCTCGTAGGAGCGCGAAAGCTCGCTCTGCACACGGCGCGAGAGCGGATCGAGTCGCAACTGTGAAAGGAAGATCATCGGAATACCTCGTGGCGCGCATCTCTACGGCGAGGCTCTTCGCCGAGCGGATGTCGTTCGACAAGCGGTTCGCAAGAGTCAGGGCGCAGGTAGCGCACGCCGTAACGCCGTCGGGCGAAATCGCGCGGCGCGACGCTCGTCGCCACGCCCTCGCGCGGCTCATCGGCTTCAAACACGAGACGCAGACGCGGCGAAGTTACTACCGCATCGCGCTCTTTCACTGTCAGCCAGCGCCATACTTCGTTTTTCAACACGGCTTCGACTTCACCATCGCGCAGACCAGACTTTTCCAAGTGCAGCGGCAGCGACGGCGCGAACGATTTGCGACCCAAAAATAATGACCATACAGGATCGCGCAGCGCGGCTTCCAAGCTCTCCAACCACTCCGCGTCGTCTGCTTGTAGCCCGACGAGGAAACGCGCGTCGGCGAGGTAGTAGCGGTTGGAGACGGTCGTCGCAGTGGAGCCGCGCCACACGGGTTGCGCAGTGTGATAATCCACCGCCACGCGACCCGGGGCGTCCACGCGCACGCCCATACGCAACCGCTCGAAGTCGCTCAGGTCTGTGTCCCGCCCGCGCCCTTGCGCGGCGCACAACAAGCCAATCACGCCTGAACGGGTCGGCTCTAAACCCGTGTCACGGTTGTCGAAGCGCGAGCGAAAGCCCCACGACTGCATCGGTCCCGCGAGTTGCAACAGCAGCGTCGTCGGCATACATACCTCCTCAGGCGCGCGCCGTCGCCTTGATCGTCGTCTCGATGGCGCTCTGAACCGACGCCGCTTCGCCGAGCACGCCTGCGTATTCGCCTCCGTCGAGGCAGAATAGCGAGGTGGAAACGATGCCGTCAGTGCCGTAAACGCTCGTGTAACGCCGCCAGTATTCGGCGAACTTCTTCACCGAGCCTTCAATGAGACCGATCTCCTTCACCGAACCGTCGCTGGGGTCTCTCTCCTTCGTGGGACGCGCCGGAGTGCAGAAGGCGTTGGCGAGATTCATCGGCGCGCCGCTCTCGCGGACGACGAAGAAGCCGAGCGACGGCAGGTTTTGCGCCGCCATCGAGTTCTGCTTGCCGGTCGGGAGCGCGTAGATGAACGCCCGTAAGAAGGCGCGGGCGGTTTCTGTCGCGGCGTCGCGGTCGCCGCCTAAGTTCCGCGCGAGGTCTTCGCCATCGAGCAAGGCGTAACGATAGAAAACGGCGGCGTTGAAGCCGGTCACGCCGAGCATTCCGGCTCCGGCGTCTTCTTCATTTCCCTTGAGGTCATCAACGGCGGTGAAGAAGTCGAGTTCCGGCGCAACGGCGTGCGTCGAAATCGCGTGCGCGACCTGACAGGCGGCTTCGATTTTGTGTTCCGTGTGCTCGGCGAGCATACGACCGAACAACGCGATGTCGGACGAAAGGGCGGCGTCTTGCAGCCGGGCGACGATTTCTTTCTCGACCTTCGGCTTGGGTAAGCCCTCGAACTTGCTGACGGTTCCCTCGCCTGTTCCATCGCCTTCCGTCGAAGGCTCGTCGTCGGACTTGCTCTTCTTTTTGGCGTTTTTTGCTTCGATTTCGGCGACCTTCTTGGCGCGATCTTTGGCGATGCTTTGCAGGTCGTCCCACTTCTCCCGCACGGTGTTGGCGACCGTCTCCATCTCGGCTTCGGAGAGGAACAGAAGCACCGCCGCGTGCGCCGGGTTCTTGCCGTCTGGCTTGGAGTAGTAGGCGTCCACGAAGGCGTCCACCGCGTGCGGCACGAGTTCGGACGGCTCCAGATCATCTAAGCGCGGCACAAGTTCGGCGCGTAACCGCTTGGTGCGTTCGCCGACGGGCACTAGGTTGTGAGCGCGGAAGTAGCCGCGTAAGGCGCGCTTGAAGCACTGCGATGAGATGCGAGCGCGGCGCACGCCGCCGAACTCGCAATCTTTCGGCGAGTTGGTCGCGTCGCGGTTCAGGCACGACGGTCCGAAACTCTGTATGAGGTGAAGTTCGATTTTCATAAATGTTCCTCAGGAAGCGTTAGAAGCGGGTTGAATCGGAACGATAAAAGTCGCGCGCCCAACGCAGTTGCAGCGTGCGCTGTGGGTCGTCCCAAGAGTTGGTGGTTAGGTCGGTCAGCAGTGTGTACCAATTGACCGGCACGCTGTCCGCCTTGAGCAGGCTCACGATCTGCTTGAGCCGCTCGAAGAGGTCTTCCACATCGCTTGCGATCAGCAGTTGAAACCGTTTCTCGATGGAGTCTGAGTTTTGGCGCAGCCGCCCGAACGAGCCGCCCAGCGATAGGCGCTCATCAGTGGCGAGCGGGTGCAACGCGAACAACGCGGCGACAACGAAGAACCAACGGTCGCCGGGATGTTCGCGCTCGCCCAGAAACGGCGCGACGTGCGGCATCATCTCGATAGCGACGCCGTTGTTGTCACGGAGTCCAGCGCGCAATGCCGCTAGTCCCGCGCGTGAAGGACCGTCGTCGCGCGTTTCAAGGAGGCGCAGATTCTTGATGAATGCCCCGCGACGTTTGGTGAACGCCGAAGGTTCGCGGGTCGGCGGTGAAGTTGAAGTGGAGTTCACGAAGTGTTGCCTCCTGTGATGGGCAGGGTTAAAAGTCGAGCGCCTTTCACGGCGCGCTAGAGGTCGAAGGCGATGAATTTGCGTCAACCTTTCTGGAATTTTTACGAGCTGTCTTCGCTTCCCTTTCGCGCTGCTTCTTGCCGGCAAGGTAGTTCTTGGGATCGCGCAAGTAGGGTAGGTTGTAACCCTGATCGAGGTTGATTTGCGCGACAGCGGTGATGGCTCGCGGCGAGGTGCCGAGAGCGTTGCACGCCCCGCGCAGACATTCTTGAGCCGCGCGTTGCACGTCGCTTTCCCACTCCGCCAGCGCGGGCGCGGGCTGCTCCGCCAGTTGTTCGAGAAGCCGGTAGAAATGATTTTCGAGGTGCGACCAAAACGTGCGGCGCGGATCGAACTTATTGACGAGCGCCTTCACATCGTCGGGGTCAGGTTTGTGTCCGCCATCGCGTTCGCCCGCGATAAAGGTGCGCGCGACGAGCGCGAAACGGCGGCGCATCTCGTCAGCGACGCGGTCGGCGTCGTCGTTGGCTCCTTTGAGCAGTTCGACCAGATTGAGGTTAAGCAACAGCGCAGGCGGGAGCGGCAGACGGTCATGACGCCAGAGCAAAAACTTACCGGCTTTACCCGGCTCGGTCGCCATGCCGACAACATTCAGGTTCGGTCGGAAGTCGGGCGCGAACACATTAAGCTCTGCCGCTTGTTGCGCCGTCCAAGCGAGCAAATGATGTTCGCCGTGATTGCGGGCGGCGGGCGTCAGCAGCGCGTGAGCGTTGCGCCAGATAGCGCGACCTTCGGACAGCCCCAGCAACGATATGCCTTCCTTCTTGGACTCAGAATAGAGCTTGAGCGGATGAAAAGAAGGTCGTCCGGCTGCGTCCTTTTCCAAGCTGCGCCCCTGCGTGAAGTAGGCGCGCGGCACGACAACCGCGCCGTTCTTTTCCTCCGGGAGCAACCGAATTAAGCGGCTTTGCAAGGTCAAACGGTCGCAAACGCCGCGCGGCGCAGTCGTCTGACGCTTGCCGTTCACCAATCGGTCGCGCAACTCGTGCGGCGCGTCGAGTTCCCAGCAGGGCGCGTCGGCGGCGGGCAACATGTGCGGCACTAAACACAGCATCAAGGTTTGGAATAACGTATCGCCTGATGACCACACCGTGAAGCCACGCAGTAACGGACCGTCGGCGGAATAGGGCGGCTCAATGTCTTCGCCCGCGATAATGGCTTTGGAGCTTTTGCCGAAGCCGAGCGCGAAGTTCTGGATCGTCACCAGCAGTTGCGCCGCCAGCGCCGGAGACGGCGCTCCCCATTCGGGATTGGCGGCGTTGGCGAACTGGGCGGGGGCATTGTTCTCTTCCATCGCTAACCGTGGCAGCGCGCTCGATTCGTTCATCTCCAATCCAGCAACCTGATAGAACGGAAAGCGTGGATGGAACAAATCGAAGCGGTCGCTCCAACGCGCGAAGTAGGCGTCGATGGCTTCTACATCCGCTGCGCCGAAGCCCTCCTGTTTCCAAAGCGTTTCCCATGCAGTGATGCGCTCGCGGTCTGTTCGACCGGGCAGAACGCGGTGCAGAATCGCGGTCAGCAACGGGTGAATTGAGGCGACGAACAACGGCGAATCGTGGGCGATTTCGCGTAGGTGCGGCGACTCTACTATCACGTCGCGCAGACCCAACTCGGCGAAACTGCCGTCATCGCATAGAACAGGAATCCACGGTTGCGAGATGAGGTCGAAAGTGAAAGTCACAGTTGTGTCCTTTTTGCGCGACGCGCTTTAAGTTCGCGTCGCGCGATTCGCATTACAGACGCGGGTTTGGGTAAACTGGCGACGGCTTCGCGTTGAGCATCCGTCAAAACAAATCCGTACCGCTCGTAAACGTGCAGCAGCAAATATGCTTCGTCGTAGCGCGTCCGCTCGTCGTGCGAAATCCCGTCTCGAATGATGTGTGTCAGAATTTTTAGTTTCATGTGAAAGTAGTTAGCACCTGATTTAGCGAACAACGAGCAGAGGCTACGGTACTTTCAATTTAGGCGCAAGAAAATTCGTTCTGCTTCTGTCCTGATTTTTGGATGGTGAGCTTCCGACGTTACCGCGTTTGTCGTAAGGTTATTGTTTGGATACATGCTTCTCCGAGCCGTCGGAGGTGAACCGTGGTTCGCACCTGAAGGCAGTATGTTCATAGCGTGTTCCTCATGTGCATGGGGATGTTGGCGGATTGCCCTGCTGCTCCGCCTCTTCTTTTTCGATAATTAGCCCCAACTCACGGTCGAGCCGAAGGCGGTACCCGTTGACCGCAACGAGGTTATTTTCAAATATCAGCGGGCGGCTGTGACGTAGCACCGGCGACTTCTTCCAACCCGCCGGGACTTCCTTTTCGCATAGCGCCGTGAACAGCGCGGGATGCGAAAGCGAAAGCGAGTGTTCGACGAGCTTGCGGGTGAGTGCGGGAGTCGGCTCTGCATCGAGGTCAAGCAGCGGATGCGCGGTGTCGGGTTCGCCTGCGTCGTCGAAGAGATAGAGTTGTCCGTTGTGACGGCAGAGGCAAACCACCATCACCGACGGATCGCCGTCGCGCGTCGCGGCGCGTAGAGTCTGGTGTGTGGTCGGGTCATCTTCGTCGTACAGGTTGAGAGTGGGAGCCTCCACAAATGTATGAGGGTCTTGCAGCCCTCCATCGTCGCTGCGAACGCTCATCACCACATTGCCCGCCGTTTCTTGAGCCTTGCTCCGTTTTCGTTCGGCGGCTTGCTCGGCTTTGGTGAGCGCGTTCTGCCAACTCACGTCGGGTGCTTGCAAATTGTCGTCGTAAACGGCTTGGACGAGCGGCTCGATGTCGTCGGGCAGTTGAACCTCGCGCCGTTCGCGCCACACCAGCCACGAGCGCAGCAGCACGTAAGGTTCGTACACGAACTCGCTGCGACCGAATGAGGGCACCTCGTCTCCTGTCGCGTCGCATAGCACCGCCAGTTCGGGCATTTGCAATAAGGCGGGTCGCTCGACGGGCAAATTGTTCTCGTCTTTTGAGTGACGATGCAGGCGTCCCATTCGTTGGAGCAATAAATCGCCGGGAGCCATGAAGCTCGCCATCCAATCGAAATCTAAGTCTAACGATTGCTCGATAACCTGAGTCGCTACCACGACGGCGCAACGCGGTCGTTCGGCTTTCTGCTTACCGAAGCGTTTGACGACCGAATCTTCGACTCTCTTGCGCCAGCCGAACGGCATCCGCGCGTGGAACAGCGTCCAACCGTCTGCCGGCACCACGTCGCCGACTTCTGAGCGCAGGCGCTCGTACATCTGCTGCGCCTCGACAACCGTGTTGCAGATGACCGCGACGCAACCGCCGCCTTGAAGTTTTTCCCGCAGGATTTGACCCAGTTCGTCCGGTCGAAGGTGGCACACGGCGACCTTTTTGTGTTCCAGATCGCGCGGCGCGACGGCGAGCGAGGTCGCCGTTTGCTGGTCGCCCTGAGACCAAGTGAGACGCGGGTAAGGCGCTTCGGCAGCAGGCGGCTCGCTGCCCCAAGCGCGCGTCAGTTCGTGCCGTTTGGATGTGGGCAGCGTCGCCGACAGCAGGATGATGCTGCACCCGATTTCGCGTAGCCATGCGATGAGCGTCGTCAGCAGATGACTCATGTAAGTGTCGTAGGCGTGGACTTCGTCGAACACCACGACTTTGCCTGCCAGCCCGAACAGGCGCACAAACCAGTGGCGGGTTTGCAGCGCGGCGAGCAGGCTTTGATCTATCGTGCCGACGCCGAAGGGCGCGAGCAGCGGACGTTTAGCGCCGCAGAACCAACTCGCCGCCACCACACGCGCTTCTTCCGTCGTGAGGTCGGAGTCGTAAATCAGTTCCAGTCCCTGAAAAACGATCTTTACGTTGTCCGACAATTTGGCGTGACTATGAACCAGTTGCAGATGAACCGCGCGCTCGTCCCGGTATCGCTTCCGCAGAAATTTCTCGACGCGCTCGTGCATCGCGTTGGAGGTCGCCTGCGTGGGCAGTGCGATGTAGAAGCCGCTGTTGACGCTCGCTGCTTGGGCGTCGTCGCTCGTCGATTGCGCGGCGTCGATAGCCCACAGCGCAGCCTCGGTTTTACCTATGCCCATCGGCGCTTCGATCAAAAGGAAGAACGGCGTCTTCACGTTCCGTGTCTGCGCGATGACGGCTTCTTGCAGCGCGTTGGGCGCAAAGTTCCAGAACGCGGCGAAGTCGGGGCGCACCCCGCGCGGCGAGGGCGTCGCCGTCCAACCGAAATCGCGTAACGCTTTGTGCGCCAAGTCCCACGATTTCCGGCGGTAGTCGGCGAGCGCAGGCGTTTTAGCTTCATCACGATTTCCGACAGGCTCGAACAAACGCGACGAGCCGATCCAATCGGCGACGGAGATGAATCCGGCTAGTTGGGGCACTGCGCCAATCGCGGATTCGTCCCAAGCCACGAAAGGAAAGGCGAACTCCGCCGGGCACAACGCCGCGCGCAGTTCGTGCAGCAGCGCGAGACGTACCCCGTGCCACCTCGCGTCGCCGCGCACCGCTTCGTTCCAAGAGGCGTAGTCTCCGCTATTGGGGAACGTACCGTGATGCGCGCCCGTGATGTGCGCCAGCACGCGGTCGCTCCACTTGTCGCTCTGCCAGAAGGAAGTCGAATCGCGCAGGAACAAGCGCAGTTCTTTCGCGGAGACGAAGTTGTGCGGCTTGTTGCGACATCCCAGCGGCTCATCGAGTCCGAGTTGCGTCAAACGCTCGGGGAGCCAATCGTCGAGCGTCGTGTGCTGAAACTGAAAACCCGGCGTCGCTTTGCCCAAGTCGTGAACACCCGCCAAAAACCCGACCACCCAGCGCGCCGCTTCCGGGTCGCAGCCCAGCGCGGACGCGATGCGCTTTTTGAAAGCGTCGGGCAGCACTCCGTCCCACAGCGCCAGTGCCGCGTGCGCCACGTCGAGCAAGTGAAAGAGCAGCGGATGATAGCGCAAAGCGAAATGGTGCGGATCATCGTCGGGGCGGCAAGTCTTGCCCCAAATCAACAGCAACTGCGCTTTGGTTAGGTGAAAGTCGGTCATGCACGGTTCTCCTCGGGATGAAAGCGCGTTAGAGAGCACGCGCTTCTCTGCTGCTCCGCTTCTCATCGTTGCACGGCGGTTTCGCCCGGAACGCAAATAGGATTTTGATCGCCTCAGTGAGCATCGTAGATCTCTCCCTTGCACCGTAGCTTACAACGCACACCGGGCGAGTACAGGGACAGGTCGCGGGACGAGAGAAATTTATTTTTCCGCGTCGCCCAAGCGTGCGAGTGACTGTCCAAGCGCAGCGGCGACTTCGCGGCGCAGGTCTGGCGGGTCGAGGACTTCGACTTCCGGCGACCAACTCAAGATGAAGCGGACGAGTCCGCGCCCGCCCGCCACATGCATCTCGATGGTGGTAGTCTCCGCCGTGCCCCGGCGTCTGCCGCCGCCGAGGGGTGTGTCGCGCGGTTCTTCGATCAGGCGTTGCGAGGGATGGAACGTGCGCTCGCGGAAGATGCGCGCAGTCGTGTTATGTGCGCGCAGCCGGACGGTGATGGGCGCGCCGTGAATGCCGTTGAAGCAGTGTGCGGTGAGATAGTCGCGGAGGTTGAAACCGGGCGGGCGGATGAACCTTTCGTCCGTGTCATGCAGTGCGCGGATGTGGTCTATTGAGAACGGAATGATGTCGCGGCGCAAATGGTCGTAGCCGATTAATTTGAGCGTCGCGCCGTCCGGGTCGAAATAGACGCAATAAGGATCAACGAGGCGCTCTTTGATGCGGTCGTCGGTGAGGCTGTGGTAACGCAGCCGTAGGCGACGCTCGTCCGTGGCGGCGTCAGTCAGTCGGTCGATGATTGCGGCATACGGGGCGAAGTCTTTCGCGGGGACGGCGGCGGAGCCGAAGACCGCCGCGAGCGCGTCGAGTTTGTCGCGCAATCGCCCGGGCAGAGAGTTTCGCACTTTGCTCAACAGCAGACGGCCGTGTTCGGCAAAGGGCGAGCCGAATGCCGTCAGTCCGGTCGCGGCGATTGATTCTTGCGCGAGCAGGAGCGTCGCCAATTCAGGCGGGGTGAGCGCGGGCGGAACGAACTTGTAATCGTCGCTGAAGCGGTAGCGGACTTCACGCCCGTCAGGTTCCTCCGTGATGGGGTAGTGCGCTGAAAGCGCGTCGATGGCGCGCTTGACGGTTTTGCGATCAACCCCGAAATGCTTGATCAACTCGTGTTGCGAGTGCGAGCCTCCGGTCAGAAGTAGTTGGAGTTCGACCAGGCGGGCAGTCAAATCACCGCGATGCGAGTGAGGCTTCATCTTCATCGATCATTTACGTTTCTGTGGGCAATGCACTCAATTCCGCCTCCAATTCCTCAATCGTCGGGAGGCTGCCTTGCAGTTTTTTAGGTAGTGATTCCGTAAGCTGAAAGGACGAGACGCCGATTGGTTTCCGCGTGTCGCGCAACGCATATTCAGCGACGACTTTGTTCTTCGTTTTACACAGGATGATGCCGATTGATGGCTGATCCTGCTCGTGCTTCAGCAGATCGTCCACCGCCGACAAGTAGAAGTTCATCTTGCCCGCATACTCCGGCTTGAACGCAGTTATTTTGAGTTCGATTACTACGTAGGCACGTAAGCGCAAGTGATAGAAAAGAAGATCGAGATAGAAGTCCTGTCCGCCAATCTCCATGTGATACTGGCTGCCGACGAAGGCGAAGCCGACGCCCAACTCCAACAGAAACTCTCGGATGTGTTCAACTAACCCGCGCTCCAAATCGCGTTCGCGCGCCTCTTCACCAAGCGTGAGGAAATCGAAGTTGTACGGGTCTTTCAGCAGTTGCCGCGCGAGGTCTGACTGCGGCGCGGGCAGTGTGCGCTCGAAGTTGGTTGTTGCTTTGCCTTGTCGCCGATACAAATTGCTTTCGATTTGCAGTTCGAGAACCGCGCGACTCCAACCGTGTTGGATGGTTTGCCGGATGTACCACTCGCGCTCTTGCGGGTCTCTAACTTGATCGAGAATGCGGACGTTGTGTCCCCACGGAATTTGTGCAACAGCCTGTTGCACAAATTGTTCGTCAGGATAGCCTTCGGCAAACGCCCGCATGTATTTCAGGTTGCGCGGCGAAAAGCCTTTCATCTCTGGGAACGCACGCCGCAAGTCAGCCGCCAAGCGATCAATGACTTTCGCTCCCCACCCTTGCTGCTGCTGCCGCGCTAAGATGTCTCGCCCGATGTTCCAATAGAGCAGCACCAGTTCGCGATTGACGGCGACGGCGGCGCGCACTTGCGCCTGCTCAATCCGCCTTTTTAAGTCGCGCAGCAACTCATCGTAGCCCATAAGCACGTCAGTGCTTGCAGTTTTTACGAGCGCAGTCTTTTTACCGCCGGCGCGTTTCGTTGCCATCGCTTTAGCTATCAACCTCCTGCGGCATCCTTTGTTGCATCAAGTCTATCGAGCAACCTGCGCGCACGACCCAATGACTCCATGTAACGGCTTGTCCCGCCCGATTCGCAAGCTTCGACCAGTTCTTTGAGCGCGCTTCTTAACTCTCCCGCTTCGCTCGCCAGTTTCCCCTTGTCGCGTTCCAAGTTTTTGACTTGCTCGCTCAAATCTTCGACGAACACTAACCGACGTTTCGCTCTTCCTTTCTCCATCTGCTTCAGCTTCCCGCTTATGAGGCTTACGCCTTCGCTCTCAAACCGCGAGAGCGAAATAAGGATTCGACGCTCAAGGTCGAAATTATAGGAGCGGCCTCTCGCCGCGCTGCTTTCAATTCCCCGTCCGAGGCCCCGCCATTGTCCCTCGACGGCACAAAAGCAAAGGTCAAGCCTGCGGTGCGCTTCAAATCCGCGCAACCTTTACTTTTGAGCGCCCAGTCGTGCGCCTCCTGTCGTTGCGGTTGAACAGTTTGTTTTCCGTGGCAAAGGCGTGAGCAGTTCCGTCAACACATGCCGTCAGCCGTCAGCTCAAATGAAAACGGGACGCGGCAGCAACCAACGTCCCACGTCTTCAACCCAAAACCAAACGAAAGATCGAAAACGATGAGAACTTACCACAAGAACATCCGACAGGCAGCACCGGAAGACCCAAGCTGAACGCAAATCCTAACTGAAGCCGTCAACACTCCCGGACGGATGCTTGAGGCACGTACACCGCTTTGCACGATAGTACAGCATCGGCACTCAACAACTCGCCTTGACGCATAACCGTTCAGGTAGTGGGGAGTAAGGAGTGGGCTATAGATGGGCAGCAATGAGATTCGGGATTATTCTTTGCTTCCATGTGGCGCAACCTTGGGCTAACAAAGCGGGTTGGGATCGGACCCCTCAAGCGGTGCGTACCTTGTGGCTTGCACTCAAACAGCAAGTCTGACTGATGGGCATCCGCTTCACCGCTTATGAACAGTAATTTGCCAACTTGCGCGCGCAGGTTGATGACTTGTAAGCCGAGATCAATGAACTGTAAGAGCGCTTAGGTTGGAACTCCAGTAATTCCTGTTGTGCCGCTCGAAGGCATGCACGTCGGAGAGATTAGAAACTCTTGGCACGTCCGCGTTCAGGCGAACGACTCCACGAGAGGCAGGACATCTTTGCTGAGCGCGGCACAATCGTCCGCTCCGCGACCGAAGCGTACATGACGCGCGTAGGCGAGAATTCTTTGGGCTGGAACACCGTCTTCGTGACAGGTGCCGGTGGGAGGACGTACTACTACGCGCACTTAGATTCTTTCGCTTCCGGTCTGACTGTGGGGAATTACATCACGACGGAGACGATTATCGGCTACGTCGGCACGACCGGGAACGCAGTCGGAACGCCACCGCACCTGCACTTCGGTGTCTACACGTCAGCAGGTGCTGTTGACCCGTTACCGTTTACTTGTTGATAGAAACTAAACCTGTTTCGGATGAAGCGGAGGTTAACCCTTCTCGTTTCGGGAGTGGTATTAATGAATCGACCGTTACTGATTGTTGTGCGGCGGATGAATGAGTGATAAGTTTCGGTGCGATTCTTCCCCGACGGGAGAAGTCATGTGCAAAGATCATCTGCCGCAAGCGAGGGCGCGGATGACCTTCGCGCGTCTGACGGGTACGGATATGATGACGAACGGCGCGAAGGATGCTAAATCAAAATCACCTTTGCTCGAACTGCTCAAGCGGATCGACGACGGGGTGACGATCTACGAGACGTTCGACCGCACGCCGGAGCGCCTGCGCGAGTTCTCAGACACGGTCACTCGTCTCGCAGAGATGAAAGAGTTGGGACTCGTCCGCCAGCTCTTCACGCAAACGCGCAGCAGCTTCGGCGAGGAGCAGATCACGATGGTGATGGTCGTCGGTGGGTTGACGGAAGAGGGTAAACGTCTGCTGTCAACTGATTCTTCCGAATTTCCTTCCTAACGCTCCGCGTGAAAGTGATCGCCTCCGCTAACCCCCATCTCGCTGGTTCTTCACCGAAAAGTGTAAAGGTATCTTTACAGTCAGGTGTAACGCCTGCTTTACAGTGTAACTCCAGCTTTACACTTTCTAGATTTCCCGTCCGTCCGGTGTTGATTCTGCTGGTGCGCCGTAAGTCTCTCACCTTCAACACCTTCTCCCAAAATGCCCTTGACGATCATGTATTCTGCCCGCGTTGGCATGAGACTTGTAAAAGGATTACGCGCGACCACAGCCGCTGAATCGAAGCGACGAGCAAGGAAGGCGTTCCCCTTCTTGTCCTGCTCACTCTTTCGTTTCCCCAAACTGAAAGTTCGCTCCGGTTCAACTCTCCGATTCACTCGAAGTTTTGGGCGGGCCGTGCGTGCAATCTTTCAACACGGAGAATAGAGATGAGCTTTGAATCCCCTACGAAGCGGCACACGGAACAAGACACGTCCGCCTCATCAGTTGTCGTCGAAGAAAACCACCCCGATCTACATGCAGATGCGCGCGAACACGCGAACGCCGCCACCACGCTTCTTACCGAACTCGGCGCGCTCACCGAAACCGCTTCGACCGCCGAGACACTCGAACTGACCGCGCGGCTGCTCGGCGAGATGGAAGTCGCCCTTACGAATCTGCGCCTTGATTGCGGCGGTTTTGTCACTTTATGGAAGCCTTCGCAAACACTCGCCCGCGAAGGAGAGTCTGCGGAAAACAATATGCCCATCTCGGTGCGCGCCAGCACCGCTTCATTGAAAGCATGTTATCGCGGGGAGCTGAATCCAATAACGAAGCGGGCGGCGGGCGCGATCTTAAAAGCCGCTGTCATCCAGAGCGAGCGTTGCTCACGCCGCGTGTGGCGGTTTGTGCCGCCGGAACAAGTGAGCGCGAAGACCCGCAAGCTCGAAGCCGACATCGAGCGCGTCTCACGCTTCCCGCACGGCATCCTTATCACCGGCGAGACCGGCACGGGCAAGACTCTTTCGGCGCGGCAGATTCATGCCAAGTCGGTGCGTAAGGGTAAACCATTCGTCGAACTCAACTGCGCGGCACTTCCCGAACAGCTTGTGGAGGCGGAACTCTTCGGCTACCGCAAGGGTGCATTCACGGGAGCCGACCGCGATCACAAGGGCATGTTCGAGGAGGCGGACGGCGGCATACTTTTCCTCGACGAGATCGGCGACCTGCCTTTAACCGTCCAGAACAAACTCTTGAAGGCGATTGACGAAAAGCAGATCAAGCGGCTGGGGACAAACCACTACCTCTCGTGCGACGTGCAGGTCATCGCGGCGACTTCGCGCGACTTGCGTGAGATGCTCCGACGTGGTGAGTTCCGCGAAGACCTCTACTGCCGCCTCGCCGTCTTGAAGATCGAGGTCGCACCTTTGCGAGAACGCCGCGAAGATATACCGGCGCTCGTTGACCTTTTCTTGCGCGAAGCCACCGCATGGGTTTCTAAATCGTCAGGGCGCGAGGAGGAGTACCGGATCGAAGCGGGAGCGGTCGAAGCGCTCTGCGCGCACGATTGGGTCGGCAACATCCGCATGTTGCGAAACGTGGTCTTCGAGTTGACGAGTTATGTCACGGGCGACGAGTTGATTACCATCGAGCGTGTGCAGGAGAAGCTCGCTTGGTTATCTTCTCACTCTGCACCAGGCGCGCCGGATGCCGGAGTGTCCGACGCCGCCGCAGTCGTTTCTCCGGCTTCCACCGCCGCCGGTGGCGTTGCGTTTCCTTCCTTGCAGCAACTCGACGAGGCTCTGCAGATGCTCGCACACGAAGGCGAAATCGTGTTGCCTGTTGAGGTATGCGTGCTGCGGCGCGGCGAGACGCTCGACGAGTGGCTCGTGCGCGTCAAGCGTTGTGGCATCGAAGCCGCGTGCCGCGCCGCTTCTAACGGGCGGATGCGCGAGGCGGCATCACGACTAGGTATCACGCACGCCAACCTGCGGAGTCAGATCAACCGTGCGCGCTGCAAAACGTCGAGTTCTCACAAACAAGTATCGCCTGAGTGAGTAAGATTGCATCCTTACGCCATTTGTGACTTTTGAGCGCGAGGAGCACTCGTTTGGAACGATTTCAGGAAGAAGCCAATATGTCACTTACCCAGACCTCCGCCGCCGACCATGCGGACGACGCCAACCTTAAAGATGATGACGAGATGACTTTAGAGTTTATCTTGCCCGGAAAGGTCGAGGCGGCGAATGATGCGGAAATGATCATGAGTGCGGAACGAATGCGCTACGCGCAAGTCATCGCCGACTTGGACGAGTTGGAAGCGACACTCGCCGCGCAGGAAGCCGAGGCATCTCTCGCATTCGTGCATACCGACGACGAGGCCGCCGAAGCTGATGAAGAATACCCTTTTCTGTAAACGGCATCTGCCATCGCTTCGAGGGCGCGCCGCCCGTTCTACCTTCGCCGGTGATCTCCGGCACAAAAGAAAAGTAGCGTCCCGCGAGCGACCCCCCGCCCTTAGATTTGTGTTTTCGCCTCGCGGCGAATTCCTCTATCGTCGCTTGCCTCATCTTGGATGAAGACGCTCGCCGTAGAAAGCTCCCCGCACACGCGCTCCCGCTAGAAGCTTAATGTTCACTCGTCATCCTACTTTAACCTTAAGCGAGAAGAAGCGGCTCGTAGTCCGGTGACTTATCACTCCCGCCGGAGGACGAACACATTATGCCGCTCTTCTCATTTGCCACGTCCGCGCCTTCTCAGACTGTGGGCGACCGCCTCGATGATTTGCTGCTTCTCACCGTCGGTTTCGTCGTCGTGATTTTTCTGCTCATCCTTTGCGACGCGTTACTGCGAGGCTTGGTAAAAACATTCGCGCCGCGCGCCGGTTGGCTTAACCACAAAGCCGCGAGACGGAAGCGGAGGCGCGCCGCATTCCGTAAACACTACCCGCCCCTGCGAATCATTAAATCGGATTCTAGCCGAGTCGAAACCTCGCTCGCTCACGACGCGCTACGTCGCCACGCGGATGCGGCAACGGCAACACCGCGCGACCTCGTGCCTGCACGCCCGCGTGCGAACCTGCGGGTAATCAGTTCGGGTGAGAAAGGGTGACGCTGTGATCTTTATAAGCACGAGGGAGTTACGTTGACGTGTGCCGCCGCCGTTCTCTTCCCGACGTTCGCTTTTACCCGCAAGTTGTCCGTGCCGTGACGGGCGAATTTTAGAAGGACTGTCTCCGAAGTGATTTCAAGCCGGACTCGGTTCGGCGCATTCACTTTCAACTAAGGAGACGGTTCGACATGACCAGCGAAACATTCGCCCACGATCACTTCCACGTCCGTACCAACCGCGAGCTTTTCTGTCCGCGTGAGAACACCGGCAATCCGCAGCACGACTTTTTCGCGCACTACTCACGGCTGAGTCCCTTGCAGCGGCTTTCGCTCGAACGCCACACCATCAACGGCACACAAATTAGCCGCTATGAACCGGACATCGAGCATTCGACCTGCGGCGCGAAACCTTCCGGCTTCGTCGGTCAACTGCAAGACAAGGCGCGCGACATTGTGCGCGGCGCGACGTTGCTTTCCGCTCTTACGTTCGGCACGCAGACAATCGCCGTCGCCGCCCCCGTGCGCGATGTGGTGCTTGGTTTCGACGCCGCCAAGCTCGCGGTCGCGGAGAGTTTTCTTGCGGCGGCGGACGCGAACGCGCCGGAGTTTCCCGCTCTCGCTAACGCTTTCGCCGCACTCATAAACATCCATCCGCAGCCGGAGCGGGCGCGGGCAATTGACCACTCACTTGAAGTCAAAATCGCCGCGCCGGAATACGCGGCGCGCACCCTCGGAAATGGCGAAGACGCCGCCGAGTTCGTCCGCTGCCTCAAGCTGATTGCCGGTCAGGATGCTACGGCTCTCTACCTGCAACAACTAGCTTCTCACTACTACGCCGAGGCGCGCCATCGTCCCGTCCCGGATGTTCTCAAAGAGATGGGACTGCTTGCCCTCGAACTCTCCGCCGTCACCGCAACCGCCCAACAGCTTTGCTTTGACGAAGCGGAAAACGACCCCAACGACCAGTTATCGGTGGAAGACTTAGCACCGATGTCACCCGCAGACGCGCGTGATTTGTGGTCGGAGCGCGTCGCGCAAGTGCTCGGCGAAGCGAAGACGGACGAGCGCATCTACGCTGACGAACTGCGAGCGCAAAGAAGGCTCGTTTACCGCAAAGGGGCGAGTGGCTCCGCTTACGATGAGTTCGACCAGCAACTCTCCGATATGTCCGCATCGACTGTTGACGACGAGGAGTTCGGCACATTCCTCGACAGCTTCGAGCGAGCTTACGAGCAGTTCGACGAAGGCTTCGCGGTCAGCCTCCACATGACCGATGGTGAGCGCAAAATCGCGTGCGGCGATTTGGACGACGATGTTGACGCGGACTGCCTGCCAAAAGCCGCACGTCATCTCACCGACGAACTCCACCGGCTTTATACGAATGGCTTTCCGATCCACGATAGGGGCGAGAGCGACGGAGTGGAAGGCGTCCTCGTCTCGACTTTCGTGCGTGACCGTGAGGCCGGCGAGCGCGTCCCAGTCCCGACGTTCGCCTACGGCATAGATACTTGGCTCGAAGCACGACTCGACGAAATATTCGGCAGCAGAACCACGCGCACCTCACGCCGTTTAATCTTTGTTCCCGACAAGAAGCGCCCGGCGCGGAACGTCGAGCGTGAACGCATCCTGCCGCGCGAAGTCGAACGGGAAGTCGTCCGGCACGGCGAAACGGTTCGCTTCAAAGAGATTCGTCACTCGGTCATGCGCGAAAGAATCGCGGTTCCGTGCTTACGTCTGCACGAGCAGATCGAGACCATCGAGGTGTGCCCGGATGCCGAGGAACGCAATGAGGCGCGCACAGTGCTGGAGGTTCTCCTACAGCACTTCAAGCGTGATTACCACGCGCGCGGGTCGAATGTCTGCGCGATCTACCGTGAGTTGACGGCGCGTCTGGCGCGGACTGTGGATACGGCAATTGTCGCCCGTCTCAAACGCGAGGCATGGCAGTATCGCGAAGCAGGGCGGCTCTCGTTCAAACTGTTCACCGCCTTCAACACTCACGCAATCGCCCGTCAAGCCGAACTAGAAGCTGCGCCCTTACGCGAGATGAGACCCCATCGCGTCGTGAGAGGCTGTGGCTTTGCTGTGACGCAGACTTTCACGGACGGTGCGCGCCCGTTCGTCGTCGTCCAATCGATCCTCAACCGCATTTCATCGCTCACGGGTAAGACACTCGGCGATTTCGCACGCCAACTCCACGCCCTACCGCGACAGGAGCAGGAGCGCGTGCGGCACGCATTCCGCGAACGTAATTCGCAGCTTTACGCGCGCGTTCGCGACGGATTAGCAGTTGAAATCTCGCGCGCCTCGCAGGGAAGACTGCGCTACTTCCGCTGGGCGTTCTACGCGGGCAACAAGCCTCAACATCCCGTCCACACCCTGACGCGCGAAGACCAAGCAACCGCGTGGGAGATGCTCAAGTCGCGCTCGGCTTCCGGCGTTACTCCTTCCCTGCCGTTCGTCGAGGCGCGTGGTGGGAACGAAGTGACCGCGACGGCTCCCGCCGCTTGAAGCGAAACTGAAAAAGAGAAGCGGACGGCAAGACGTGTCTTCGGTGAAAGGGAGTAACCGAAGATGAGTCGTCGTTCGCTTTTCTTCGTTCTTGTCGCAAGTCGAGAAAACGGAAAATGCAAGCGGCGAGCAAATCACGACTTTCCCCCACGACGGGTGAGAGACGCACAACCTGAAACTTCAACCTTCAACGCACATCACCAGAGAAAGGACACACATCATGTCATTCAATCGCATTCAAATTCTCGGCAATCTTACGCGCGACCCGGAGTTGCGCTACACGCCGCAGGGCACGCCCGTCTGCACCGTGAACGTCGCCAGCAACGACCGCCAGCGTGACCCGAAGACGAAAGAGTACGTGGACACGCCGACCTTCTTTCGCGGCACCGCGTGGGGACAAAAGGCGGAGACAATCGCGCAGCACTTCGAGCGCGGCTCTGAGATTTTCATCGAAGGCAAGTTCAAACCGGAGGAGTGGACTGACCGCGAAGGCAAGCCGCGCATCACGTTCGGCATTCAGGTCTCCGACTTCAACTTTACCGGCGGCTCGAACCGCAACCGCGCCGCCTCCTTAGCACCGATGCAAGCCGACGGCGGCGCAAACGTGCAAACCTCTGACACCAACGCGGACGAAAGCGATGACGACATTGACTTCAGCTAAACCAAGTTGATGCTCGTAGCCTCAGCCACACTAAAAACGCCCGGACGCTTGCTTAAAATGGTGAGCGTCCGGGTCACTCTTTTTCGTGCTAACAAGCGATGCGGCGCGCCTGTCGCAAGCTGAAATCACCTGAACAATTGCACCCTTGATGCGCTATAATGCCGCCCATGCGGACTTCCGATTACATCGAGCAACGCGACGGCGGCTACTGTGTTCGTGGCACGCGCGTGTCGCTTGATTCCGTCGTCTATCGCTTCCTCGAAGGCTTGTCGCCGGAGAGCATTCAGGCAGACTGCTTCCCCGTGTTGACGCTCGAACAGGTGTACGGCGCGATCACCTATTACCTTCACAACCGCGCTGAGACGGACGCTTACCTGCAACAGGCTGACGAAGAGTACGCCGCGTTTCGTGAGCGCGTGCGCGCCGAGTACCCGCAGGCTCACCGTCATCTCGATGCCATCATCCAGAACGCGCCCGCGCTCCGCCGATGAAGCTGCGCTTTCAAGCCGACAACGACCTCGACCAGCGCATCGTTGTCGCCACCAAGCGTCTTGACCCGAGCGTAGATTTCCAGACCGCGCCCGCCCTCGGCTTGCATGACGTAGATGACCCGGAGGTGCGCGCCCTTGCAGCAAGCGAAGGGCGCGTCCTCGTCTCGCACGACCGCAAAACCATGCCCAATCACTTCCGAGAATTCATCAGTTCACAGGCTTCGCCCGGTGTCATTATTGTCTCGCAAAAGATGCCCATCGGCAGAGCCGCCGAACTCTTACACCTGCTCTGGGCGGCAAGCGAAGCTGAAGAGTACGCGAACATTATCTACGACCTTTCCTGACTTCGCTTTTCAACTTTATCCCGCCGCCGCAGCCGTCGTGCTGCCTTTCGCACCGTTGCCGTTCGCTGGAGCAGTCGTGCCGTTACGGTTCTTCCGGCGCTGCTCCGTTGCCCACCACTCAAAGCCTTCGTCGGCGTCGAACAGCATCTCAAGCCCCGCACTGATGATCGCCCCGTCCTCCGGTTCCTCGCCCTCGATTTCGGCGACGAACTGTTTGTAGTCGCCGAGTCGCGCGAACACCAATGCCTCGATTTTCGTCCGCTCCACCGTTTGAAACTTGCCGCGCTTCGCGCTCACGAGCGGAGCGCTCTCCGCCGCGTCCGCACCGCCGCTCCGCCGCACCCTTTTGCTTTCCTCGCGCCCTTGCTTCGTCTCATCCTTCGCCATCGGTTTCATCTCTCCTCACGAATAATCTTTGTTGAACTCGCCCACAGCTGGACGACCTTGCGCCGCCTCGTTTTCAACTCTCGTGCCACGCTTGCGGTCTCTTCTTACGTCGCCCCGAAGCTCCATCTGCGAATTTCAGTGACACTGTTTACTGACGTTCTCTGTAATCAATTTCAGAAGAAACATCCATGCTCCGCGCCGATGCCTCACCAACCATCGGAGATGTGACGCGACGAGTCCTCAACCGCTACTGCCGACAACTCTAATCCGTTCTCACGCCGTTTGGTCTTCTAATTCACGTCGCTCAACATTTTGATTTCCACTTCCATTTTACTGCCTACAGGTAGGGGCTTTAATCGTTAACGATTAAGCCACAACCATCATCGCTTCCCCACTTACGAACTCTTAACCGATAACGAAACATTTCCTTCGCGTTACCGTTAAGCCGAAGACCATTAGGCACATCACTTGCACTGTTAACAAAACTCACGACCGAGCTTAGGCGTTAACATTTAAGGAGCCACGACGAATGACACAAGCTACAAGCATAAATGAACCACCAACGACTGAAGCGGAGCGACCCGCGCGCCGGAAGCGGGCGCGCAAGAAGCGATACTCCGATGAGATTTACGGTGCGCGACTCGCGCACGAAGACGCCCGCATCGTTGAGGAGTTCGCGCGCCACAAGAAGATGGAAAAGTCGGATGTCGTGCGGCTGGCAATGCATCAGTTCGCGCTCCGGCAGGGGATGCAGTACAAACCGAAAGACGCTTTCGACCAACTATCCGAGCGGGTTTACCGCGAACACTTCGCCCTCGTTCACGAGCAATTGCAAACCATCACCGGGACGCTTGCCGAGATGCCCGGACAGCTAATCGCCGCCAACTCCCGTACTGCTTTCCGCACTCTTTCGGAGATTGACGAGAAGGACTCGCGCGGCGCGACCGTGGCACTTAACTCGGCGGAACTCGGCGGGCACTTCGAGCAGCTTTCGCACGAGCAGCGGCGCACGTTGGAGCCGGTGTTGCTTGCCTCGACGCTCACTTTGCGCTTGCTGATTAACTATGTCGTCGAGCCGAAACTCGGTGCGCTCGACTTGCAGAATCCGCAGGCGCTCGTCCCGTTCGCGCGCCACGCCGCACGAGGTAAAGAGGCATGGAATCTTTTAACAGTCGCGCTGATGAAAATCACCGGAGACCAAGTGATGCGTGAACTCGGGATGCCTGTGCCGGACGAGCTGACTGGCACGCCCGATGCACAACAGCGGAGGACGGATGCGACGGACGCGCAGCGACTAATTGCTGCCCTACTCGCCCAAGCGGGCATTGCGCCTCACGCTTCATCCGCGACTCTGTAACGTGAAAGTTAGAGCTAATCCTCGTGAGTAAATCGCGCTTTGTTTTGAAGTCCGCGCACGTCGGCGGGGCGGCGTCAAGCGACCTGACGCGCTACGTCGCCAAGAGCAAACTCAATAAAAAACGTGAAGGCGAAAAAGCGCGCCCGCTCTTCGACGAGAGCCGCGACGATCTCACTTTCTGGGAAGCGCGCAAGCATTTGAGCATTACAGGTGGGCTGCTCCCGAGCGAAGACGTTCTGCATTACGTCCTGTCTTTCGAGCACCCGTCGGATTACGAAAACTTAGGCGCGACGGATGCCGAACGCACGCGGGAAGTGCGCGACTTTTTGCGCTCCGGTCTCGCTAAAGCGGCGAAGGAAAGCGGCGTCGAGAGTTGGCGTTGGGCAGCCGGAATCCATCTCAACATGCCGCACCCGCATGTCCACATCCTGATCAACAAAAACATCCTGTCGAGTCGCACGGGCGACCTCGCTCGCGTCGAGAAACTCTCGCGCCCGGTTGTTGCGCACTACGAGGAAGGCGACGGGCACGAACGCCAGTTCAGCTACGGCACAATCATCAACTCGTTCGCGGCAGACGTCGCGAGATGACGAGGGTCAACCAGCAGACGCTGGAGAGTCTCGACGCCCTTTTCGATCCCGATAATCCGGTCGAAGAGGTCTTTGACTTCCCCGCCGACGAATACGAACCGTTTGCGATTCGGTAGCCGAAGTGGTGAAAACCCGCTCATGCTTTCAAGGATATTTACGATGAGATTCGGGTGGCTGAGTTTTACAGCAAACAAGCGGACGCGAAACGGCTCACATCGCACCGCATTGCGGCGGTTGCTGCTCGCGGGCGTCGTCTGCCTCCCATTCATCATGTTCGCCGCCGACGCGGGTTTAGCGCAGACGGCGATTCCCACGCCTTCGCCGCAGGGCACGCCCACTGCTGGAGCGCCGCAGCAAGTTCGCTCGCTTGCCGGGATCGCCGTCCGCTTTGTCCCCGCCGTGAAGCGCGTCGTCGAAGGCGCGATGCTCCGGCGCTACACCTTCCTCGCCACCGTTTTCGCGCAGCTCGTGATGCTCGCCGCTTTTCTCAAGCTGCAAGCAGACAAGCCGGGAGCGACGCGCGACTTCTTCGGTCAGTGCGGGCGAGTTGTCATCATCTTGCCACTCATCGTTTCGGGTCCGTGGCTGGTGAGTTACCTCTACACACTCGGCGGTCAACTCGTCTTTCCCTTGCGTGTGCCGCTCTACGCCTCGGCTGATGAGTTCAACGAGTCTTACACGCGCTTCACGATGGGGATATTTACCGCGACCGACCGGGGCGGCATCTACACGCCGATGCCGACCGGCACGAGCGCGATCATCGGCGTTCTCACTGATAGGGATAGCTCAGTTAGAACCGTTGACGAGATGGTTGACCCGGCGCGTTGGGACATGACGAAGCTGTTCTCGATTATGAACATCGCGCGCGGCATCCTCTCCTTCGGCGAGTTCGTGTTGATCGTCCTCACCGGCTTTCTGATGATTGCCTTTAGGCTCGCCGTCCCGTGGATGATTGCGATGAGCATAGACCGCTCGCTCGCGCACGAAGTCTCGTATAAGTTCGCGCGGGGCGTGGTGGTCTATACGCTCGTCTTCCCCATCGTCGCGCACATCCTTCAGATCATTGCTTTCAAAATCGGCACGCTCGGCATGGCGATCTACGATGGCACGCCGATGTACAACATTGATCCGCAGACGGCGCAGCTCATCGCCCGCCCGGACGTTGATCCGACATTCTGCTTCGGCATCGCAACTTTCATGATGCTCGTCGCTTCTTTGTGTTTCGTCGCCGCACCGGTGCTGTCGTGGAAGATTGCCTTCGGTCAGACGTTCGAGGGCGTGGCGTCGGTCGCTTCGGGGTGGATGGCGGCGATAGTCGGCTCCGGCATCAATCTCGTAAGCGCGCGCATCGGTGCATCCCTCAACAACATGGCGGAGCGATTGCAGGTCGATACTCACGCGAACGCGGGACTCACCACTGCTCGCGCCGACTACAACGCGACGACGCAAGGGAACGCCGCCGGACTTCATAACCAACTGGGTCAGATCAACGCCGCGCGCACTGGCGCGGTGATGACCAACAACGCCGCCGCCGCGCGCGAACAAACTAATCTGCTCGCCGTCTATCGCAACAGCATGGCAAACGTCGGGATCAGCCGCGACGCGCAAACCGGCATTATCGAAGCCGACCGCGCCTATGGGACGCGCGGCGCACAGAACCAGACGGCGCGCGAACAGGGGCAGGTTCTTCTTAATCAGCAAACCGGCGAGAACACGAACGAGCAGTCGTGATGGTCGTTCGGGACGGAAGTCGTGGGTGGTGTCGGCGGTGTCGCGGCTGGCGGTGCAGACGGCGCGATGCCGGGACAGCAGGCGGGAAGGATTGCGAGTCGTCCCGGCGAGATCGTCACGGAAGGAGTCAACATCGAAATGCAGGCGCGCGGCGGGATGGGACTCTCAAGCGAGTACCTGAGCCGCACCGCCGACAACAACCGCACCATCGCCGAAACGCGCACTGAGGTCGAGCAGACGCGCGCCGCGCAGACGGAAGGTGCGCTCACCGCGCAATACGGCGGTCAGTCGGGCGCGGTCTCCGTGTGGCAGCAGAACGTTAACCAAGCGGCGAGCGCGCAGGCGCAGATTTCCTCGACCGCCGCGCGGGAAAGCACAGGGATGCTCGACCGAGCGGCACAAACCAAATACACCGGGTCAGAATCAGCGATTGAGCAGGTCCGCGCCACCGGATTGCAAGCCACCGAGTGGCACCGCATGGCGCACATCATCAGCCAAGTCACGCACGACATGACTCGCCGCATCGAGGAAATGGGTCAGTACCGCTTCTAGCAAAAAGCAGATGTTAATTTGAAAATCGAGCGGGCGGCGAACTGTGTGATGGTTGGCGCATGATAGAAAAGTCAGGCGCAGGCGCACACAACTTCTCTACTGAAAGGTTCTCGACCGCCCATGAATTATGATGCGATGGCACGCGCAACCCCGAAGCCTTTTAATGTATTGCCGGGAAGTTACCCTGAGCGGTCTCTTGTCGGCTTCACTCGCGCGACGACGAGAAGCCCCTGCCCCATCTGCGGCGCGAAGAAATATTGCCAAGTGACGCGCGACGGGAAACTCGCCCACTGTATGAAAGAATCCGTCGGCGCAATCAAACGCGCCAAAGACGGCGGCTACGTTCATGTACTCGTCGAAGAAGCGTTCTCCTTCAACACCACACGACCAGCTGTGATATTGAACACAGACGAGCACCAACAACAAGCGTCTTCCGTGTCAACGCCAATCGCTCCACTTGAAATCAGACACGCTGCGTATGAGCAGCTAATCGCGCTTTCGCCCGCGTCCCGTTTCGCCCCGGAGCTTGTCACCGCCGCGTCGGACGGACTGCTTGCGCGCGGGCTGCTCCCGCAAGACGTACACCGGTTTGGCGCGCTGCCGCTGCGAGTCCGCGAACGTGACGAGTTGGCAAGCACGATTAACCGCTTCATTGAAAAACAGTTCCCGGCGTATCTGGAGACGCATAAATTATCAGGAATCATCGGCGTGCCGGGCTTCTGGTTGAAAGATTATTCCCAAGTCAAACTCGGCAAAGACTACAACTACAAACGCCCCGCACTTATCGTTCCTTACCGCGATGAGCGCGGATTGATTCAAGCCTGTCAACTGCGCTTCGCGGGACGACGTGGCGGCTATCACTGGCTCTCGACTGCTGAAGACTGTTTAGACCGCGAACCATTCGGCACAAGCTCCGGCAGTCCGCTCCATTGGACGGCACTTCCGGGTGAAATGATTAGCTGCAAAGACCTGCCCATCCTTGTCACTGAAGGCGCGTTGAAAGCCGAAGTCTTCGTGCGTTTGCGTCCGCCGATGCGCGCGATTGCTACTGCCGGCGTCGGCGTCGGGCACGCCGAGATAGTTCGCGCGCTGCGCGGGTGTGACGCAATAATCGGCTTCGACAGCGATTACAGGGAGAACGCGCAGGTCTGCCGCCAACTTGGGAAACTTGTCGCCGAGCGCGAGCAAGATACGGTTCTAGTGGCGCATAAGAACAGCACGAGCATCGTCGTGTGGGAGGGAACTAAAGGCGTTGACGAAGCGGTGCGAATGAATCTGCGATTGAGTGTTCTTAATGTGGTCGAATGGTTTAAGACCCTAACAGGCAAGCCGTTGAAGGAAGTAAAGGATGTGTGGGCGATTGCTTCTTTCACTCCATCTGTGGGTTGAGTGCAAATGAAATGAGTTAAGATTGCCCGCCTCGCCGTCGTCGCCATTCAGCGGAAAGTTCTGGCGGCGGATCGCTCGCTCGTGTACGTCGCACTTCAGGCGTATCGCCCCCCGCCCACTATCGTCGGCTCTTGTCGCGGTGTGAAGCCGCTTGTCTCAGTCGAGTTGCTACCACCGTCGCTGTCGCCGTCATCATCGGGCGGCGGCGGGAAATTGTCGCCGAATAGTTTGCGCCACTCGTTCGCACTCTCGCGCACTGTGGTGGCATCGAGAGCGCGCCGCGCGATCTTTGCGGCGTCGCCCACCTGAGAGTGGAACTCGGCGAACTCAGCGCCGGAAATGCGATGAAGCACATTGTGATGCGGTACGCCGTGATCCGGCAGGAACGGCGTCTGCTCGCGCTGCGCGCAAAGGCTGTACCTACTTTCCATGTTCTCCAACACGCGCGTCTGCGCGCACGTTCGAGCAGAATTGCCCGCTCATCATGATTGCGGCACTCGCAGCGGCGCGCGCCCCATTACCCGGGACAACTTCCATTCCTGAGCCGAAGCAGTGCGGGCAAATTGCCGGTACTGCATTTTCTTGCCGTGCTGTGTCCGGCGAAGCGGGCGAGGCGACGATGGCGAGCGGATGTGTTTGAGCCTTCAGCGCAGAGGGCATGGGTGTTACTTCCTTTCGTTTCTGGCGCGCAGCAACCTCTGAGCCTCTTCGCGCACCTTCGGCGCGTCCTCCGGCAAGAGCCAGCCGCCGCCTTCCGAACTGCTCTCCGAGAGCGTCATGTCAATTGACTTGCCCTGCGTCTCAAGCAGCGCCACACATATTTCGGCGGTTTCTCGAATCTCTTCGAGTGTCAGACAGTGCGCGACAGGCGGCGTGTAAGAATTAGAAGCGGCGCGCCCGACTTCCAAAGCAGTTCGCGCATGTCTTGTCCGTTCATCAACGCTACCGTGCTTTCTGAGCAGGTTGTAGGTTTCGTGTTGCGCCACCCGCACAGCTTTCGGTAGTGCCTTCGTCTCGAACCACTCACGGGTACGCGCAATCTCTTGGGCGGCAGTTTGCGCGGCGGCTTGCATCGCAGCCGCTTTTAAGCACGGCTCAAGTTCATTTTTCAGACGCTCAACGATTTCATCTACAGAGACCGATCTGGGCTGCTGCTGCGCTGTAGCTTCGACTTCCCTTCCCTCAGGTCGGACGTTTTTTGTGCGCGATTGAGTGTCCGCTATTGGACTCGGGTCAGGGACTTTTTTATCCACAGTTTTTGTGTCCGCGCCGTTTTTTGGCGCGTGCGGGTTTAAATCTGTATCTGAATATTCTCTCTTAACAGCGAAGCTGTCTTTAAAGGCTGGCTCACCGGATGAGCCACGACCCTCGCCGTTTGAGCCACGGGCGAAGGGTAAAATTTTTTTACTCGCCCGGTCGTCTTTCAGCCCGATTGACGTGGC
>Ga0136614_10000010_pt1 | contig 62873 bp, 71 predicted proteins | sample AntDrymUQ2792106_2_FD_106643 | JGI IMG/M metagenome (GOLD analysis project Ga0136614, IMG submission 106643) | Polar desert sand microbial communities from Dry Valleys, Antarctica - metaG UQ279 (21.06) | ecosystem: Environmental > Terrestrial > Soil > Desert | place: Antarctica: Dry Valley... | reverse complement strand
GGCTGCTGGTCCCAGTCGATGAAGGACCGCATCTTCGAGATGTTCCCGTTCGTCGACGTGGCCTTCGGTCCCGGACAGGTTCACCGCCTGGCCGAGTTCCTGACCAGCGACAGCCTCACGGCCCAGGGCTACTTCGACTTCGAGGGCTTCACCGGCCACCTTCCCGTGCGCCGCGAGCGGCGCTTTCAGGCCTGGGTCCAGATCTCGGTGGGCTGCAACTGCGCCTGCGCGTACTGCATCGTGCCCTCCACCCGCGGTCGGGAGGTGTCCCGCTCGCCCGCCGAGCTGGTGGACGAGGTGAGCCGCCAGGCCGAGGACGGCGTCCGCGAAGTCACGCTGCTGGGCCAGAACGTCTGCTCCTACGGCCGGGACCTGCCTCGCGGCGAGCGGGCGACCTTCGCTGAGCTGCTCGCGATGCTCGACCAGATCCCCGGGATCGACCGCATTCGCTACACCAGCCCGCACCCCAAGGACATCAGGGAGGACGTGATCCGCGCCCACGCCGACCTGGACTCGGTGTGCGAGCACATCCACCTGCCGCTCCAGTCGGGGTCCACGCGGATCCTCAAGGCCATGCGGCGCACCTACGGCCGCGAGCGGTACCTGGACCGTGTGGCCATGATCCGCGAGGTGGTGCCGGACTGCTCGCTCAGCACGGACATCATCGTCGGCTTTCCCGGTGAGGAGGAGAGCGACTTCGCCGAGACGCTCGAGGTGGTCGAGGCCGTGGGGTTCGACTCGGCCTTCACCTTCGTCTTCTCGCCCCGACGCGGCACCGAGGCCGCCGCGCTCGGGGATGCGGTGCCGCAGGAGGTCAAGCGCGAGCGGATGGACCGGCTGGTCGAGGCCGTCCAGCGGCGGGCCGCCGAGCGCGCCCAGCGCTTCGTCGGGAGGACCGTGGACGTGCTGGTCGAGGGACCGTCGCGGACCGACCCGTCGCGCCTGCGCGGCCGCACCCGTCACAACAAGACGGTCAACTTCAACGGAGTCGCCGAGCCGGGCGAGCTGGCCCGGGTCGAGGTTTCGTCGGCCACGAGCACCACGCTCGCCGGCGAGGAGCTGCTGCTCGCCCGGCTGGCAGGCTGAGCGGGCGCTGATTTCTTCCTAGCGCACGGCGGCATGCACGAGCTGGCGCATGGCGGCGCGGGCCGCCAGGAGACCCTCGCCATCCCACCACAGGGCGTCGTCGACCCTGAGCGCGCCGGCGACCGCGGGCACCTCGACGCCGGGTGGAGCCGAGACGAGGACCACGTCGGCGTTCAGGCGCTTCAGCTGTGCCGGAGACAGGGGCCGCCAGCTGTCCTCGCCGAGCCCATCGCCGAGACCCGCATCGGCCAGAAGGCGGCCGGGGAACGAGTCGAGGCCGGCGAGGCGCAGGCCTCCCCACACCGCTCGTACCACGGCCACCGAGGGCTTGCGCGGCCCGATCCGCCGGCGCGCGTCGGCCGCCGTGCTGTCCCAGCCGATCAGCAGGCGCTCTGCGGCGTTGGTGCGGCCCAGGCCCTCCCCGAAGAGCCGGACAGTGAGCTTCCACGCGCCGCCCCCTCCGCCGCCGCCCTCGCTCATGACGGTGGGCGCCACCTTGCGCAGCCCGTAGTAGAGGCGCGCCTGGCGCTCCCTGCTGCCGAGGATCACGTCCGGGTCGAGCGCCGCGGGCCGCCGGAACGACCCCGGTTTCAGCGGGGGCAAGACCTCCATGCCCTCGGCCCGCCGTCGTAGGTAGGCGGGCAGCCGGGCCCCCGGGAGCGCCGCGCCGACCGGCGTCACATCCAGCGCCAGCGCGGTGTCCACCGCTCCCGCGGTCAGCGCCAGGGGCCGGCGGGCCTGCCCCGGCACCTTGGACTCGCCCATGGCGTGGGCCACCTTGAGCGGCTTGGCGTTCTCCCTCTCCTCGTCGAACCCGGTCTGGCAGCCCGCGACGGCGGCGGACAGCAGGCAGAGGAGGATGGCGGCGGGACGGCGCACGCCCGTATTCCTAGCGGTTCCCCGGGCCATACTCCCCTACGTGCAGGTTGTCGCCCTGTTCGGGCCCACGGGAGTCGGCAAGACGGCGGTGGCCGTTGCCCTGGCGGACCGGCTCCGGACGGCGGGCGAGGAGCCGCTGGCCGTCTCGGCGGACGCGATCCAGGTCTATCGCGGGCTGGAGACCCTCAGTGGCGCGGCCACCGCCGACGAGCGAGCGCGGCTGGAGCATCGACTGCTGTCCTTCGTCGACCCGCGGGAGTCGTTCTCGGCCGGCGCCTTCGCCGAGCGCGCGCGCGAGGTGGTGGACGGCGCCTTGGCCGCGCGGCGGAGGCCGATCGTGGTGGGCGGGACGGGCCTCTATCTCCAGGCCGCGCTGACGGACCTGGAGCTGCGGCCGCCGCCCGCGCCCGGTGTACGCGAGCGCCTGGCCGCGGAGGCGGCCGCGCGGGGCACCGAGTCGCTGCACGCCGACCTGGCCGCGCGCGACGCACGCGTGGCCGCCACGATCGCCCCGGGCGACCGCTCCAGGGTCCTGCGGGCGCTGGAGCTGATCGAGAGCGGTGCGGAGCCGGCCCCGCAGGGGAAGGGGTCGCGCCTGTGGACCGCCCGCATGCGCCATCCCACGCTGCTGTGCGGCCTCGTCATGGAACGCAGGCGGCTGTACGAGCGCATCGACGAGCGAGTCGACGCGATGGTCGCGGCCGGGGCCGCCGAGGAGGTGCGGCGGGCCGACGCAGCCGGCGCCTCGAGCACAGCCCGCGCCGCGCTGGGGTTCGCGGAGCTGCTGCACGGGGACGTGGAAGCCGTCAAGCGGCGGACGCGCAACCTGGCCAAGCGCCAGCTCACGTGGCTCCGGCGTCTGGAGGGCGTGGAGATCGTGGACCTGACGGAGGCGACGCCGCAGACGGCGGCCGAGCGGATAGACGGTCTGCTGCGGAGATAGAGTGCGCCGCCGTGCGCTTCGAGAAGTGGCAAGCGCTCGGCAACGACTACGCGATCGTCGAGGAGAGAGACCTTCCGTTCCCGCTGACCCCGGACCGGGTGCGTGCGCTCTGCGCGCCCCACACGGGGATCGGGACCGACGGGATCCTCCTGCTCTCGGAGACCGCCGAGAGCGGGTACGTGGCCGAGCTCCGGATCTACAACCCCGACGGCTCCGAGGCCGAGCTGTCGGGCAACGGCGTACGCCAGGCGGTGCTCTACCTGCGTCGCCACGGGTGGACCGGGCACGACACGTTCTCGCTGCTCACCGCTGCGGGGGAGGTGCGCCCCCGGATCACGGGGCCGCGCACCTGCACCGTCGACATGGGGAGGGCCCGGCTGCGCTCCGAGCGCGACTTCCCCTCCGGTGGCGCCGACGGCGCGGGAACGCTGGAGGCGGCCGGTCGTGCGTTCGAGTTCCAGTTCGTGCAGATGGGCAACCCGCAGTGTGCGATAGAGGTGCCCGAGGGGCTGGAGGAGCTCGACGTGGGCCTTCACGGGCCGCCGATCGAGGCCCACGAACTCTTTCCCCGCCGCACCAACGTGTCGTTCTGGAGGCGCGCCGGCGACACTGAGATCAGGGCGCGCATCTTCGAGCGCGGGGTGGGGGAGACCATGTCGTCGGGCACGGGGGCCGGCGGCGCCGCGGTGGCCGCGGTCCTGCGCGGCGTGGACGGCCCCGTGACCGTGCATCTGGACGGCGGCGACCTTGAGGTGGACGTGGGCGAGGACCTGCACGTGGACCTGACGGGCTGGGCGGTCCCCGTCCTGCGGGGCGAGCTGAGCGACGAGCTGATGGGAGACCTGAGTGAGAGCAAGTAGCCGGCTGGAACGCCTGCCTCCGTACCTGTTCGCGGAGCTGGAGCGCAAGGTGGCGGCCAAGCGGGCCGCGGGGGTGGACGTCATAAGCCTGGGCATCGGAGACCCGGACGCCCCCACGCCGCCCGCGGTGGTGGACGCCCTGACGCGAGCGGCGGCCGACCCCGCCACCCACCGCTACCCGTCCAATCGCGGCCGGCCCGAGCTACGCGAGGCGTTCGCCCGCTTCTACGACCGCCGCTTCGGCGTCGGGCTGGACCCGGACACGGAGGTGATGCCCGCGATCGGGGCGAAGGAGTGCGTGTTCAACCTCAACCTGGCCTTCCTCGACCCCGGCGACGCCGCACTGGCCGCCGACCCGGGCTACCCGGTCTACACCGGTGGTCCACTGCTCGCGGGCGCGGAGGCCGTGCTGATGCCGTTGCTGCCGGAGCGCGGGTTCGCGCCCGACCTCGAGGCCATCTCCGTCGCGGACCGCGAGCGCGCGCGCCTGATGTACCTCAACTATCCGAACAACCCCACCGGCGCCGTGGTGCCCGACGGGCTGTTCGGCCAGGTGGTGGAGTTCGCGCGCAGGAACGACGTGCTCGTTGTGCACGACGCCTCGTACACCGAGACGACCTTCGACGGCTACGTGGCCCCGAGCTTCCTGGCCACTCCGGGGGCGCGGGACGTCGGGGTGGAGATCTTCTCGCTCTCCAAGGGCTGGAACATGACCGGCTGGCGCACGGCGGCGGTGGTGGGCAACGCCGGGGCCGTGGAGGCCTACTGGCGGCTCAAGACGAACATCGACTCGGGACTTCAGGAAGCCATCCAGCTGGCGGCCGCCGCGGCCCTGGACGCCGGGCCGCCGCCGGAGATGGCGGCCATCTACCAGCGCCGTCGCGACCTGGTCTGCGCCGCTCTGGCCGAGATCGGCGTGGACGTGCAGCCGCCGCGGGGCACCATCTACGTCTGGGCCCCGGTGCCGCAGGGTCATGACTCGGCCTCCTTCTGCGAGCTGGTGCTGGAAGAGTCGGGCGTGGTCGTGACACCGGGTCGCGCCTACGGGCCGCACGGGGAGGGCTTCTTCCGGATCTCACTGACGATCGACGACGAGCGGCTGTCCGAGGCCGTCGAGCGCCTGCGGGCGAACATGGGAGGCTGAGCGGCTCGTGCGCTATTGCGGCGTCGTCGGCCTGCAGGGCTATCTCCAGCTCGCCGTGCTGGAGGAGGTGCGCACCCCCGAGCCGCCGATACGGCTGAGCGCGCTGTTCTTCGAGCCGGGCAGCTCGGCGCAGCTGGCCGCGGAGCTCCGGACCCTCGGCGACGTGGTGGTGGCCTTCGGCACCCCGGTCTCGCTCGCGCCGGACGGTCACAGCCGCCGCTGCGACGAGCTGCTGGCGGAGCGGGGGGTGACCCCCGAGCCGCCGCTGGCCGAGGCCCTGCGCCTGCACCTGCTGCTCAACGGGGCCGCCCCGTTCACCCCCGAAGCCTCGGGCGAGCAGGGAACGGTCCCCGAGGGCGCCTACCGCGACTTCCCGGTGTTCGAGACCAGCCCCGACGGCGTGTTCTGCTCTCTGCAGGGGCGCCGGGTGCCGTCGCGTCGCCATCCCGTGGGGATGCAGATGCGCATCGACGAGCTGCTGAGCGGCCACGTGATCGACGACGGCGGCGAGCTCTGGCACCGGCGGACCGAGGAGCTGGACGCGGTGGCGTGCGCCCTCTGCGCGCACCGCTACGCCGTCGGCCACGCGTCGTGGCTCGGCGACCCGGGCGGGAGCGTGATCGTGCTGCCCGGGTCGAGCCTCCCCGACCGCTTCTCGCGCCACGGCGTCCTTCCGCCGGTGGAGCGGCTGCAGCTGCCGCCGGTGGCCGACTCCTGAGGGGCGCTTAGACTGGAGTCGATGGACCGAGGCCGCAACGGCCGCAACACCGAGACCCGCTACGGCGAGGGCATCGTGAACGCCCGCGCGCGCCAGCGCGCCTTCTGCATCGCCGTGACGCCCTCGGAGCCCGACCTGGCGGAGCTGCGCGAGCTGCTTCGCACCGCGGGCGTGGCGGTGACCGGGCAGCTCGTGCAGAGGCGAGATCGCCCCGACCCCGACCGCTACATCGGCCGCGGCAAGCTCCGTGAGGTCAAGCGGGAGGTGGCCGAGACGGGGGCCAACCTCGTGGCCTGCGACGACGAGCTGCTGCCGCGCCAAGAACGGAACCTCGAGCAGGAGCTCGGGGTGCCGGTGATCGACCGCACAGCGATCATCCTCGACATCTTCGCCTCCCACGCGGGCTCGGCCGAGGGCAAGCTCCAGGTGGAGCTGGCCCAGCTGGAGTACAACCTCGCGCGCATGCGAGGGCTGTGGGCGCACCTCGAACGGCTCGGCGCCGGCATCGGCACCCGCGGGCCGGGAGAGTCTCAGATCGAGACCGACCGGCGCCTGGCCCGGGACCGGATCGCGGCCCTGAGGCGCCGGCTGCAGCGGACCCGCTCGGCCCGGGAGACCATGCGGCGCGAGCGCGGGCGGGCCAAGCTGCCCACGGTCGCCCTTGCCGGATACACGAACGCGGGCAAGTCCACTTTGATGAACGCCGTGACCGGCGCTGACGTGGGGGTCCGTGAGCGCCTGTTCCACACCCTCGACCCGGCTACGCGCTCATTCGAGATCTCGGGGCGCACCTACCTCCTGACCGACACGGTGGGATTCATCCGCAAGCTGCCCCACCAGCTGGTCGAGGCCTTCTCGGCAACGCTCGAGGAGGCCCTCGCCGCAGACCTGATAGTCCACGTGGCGGACGCCTCGGTGCCCGAGGGGGACCTGCACGAGATGCTCGCCGCGGTGGACGACGTGCTCACCGAGACCGGGGCCGGCGATCGCCCGCGGCTGCTGGCGCTGAACAAGGTCGAACTGCTGGACGACGAGCAGCGCCGGGCGCTCGGCTTTCGCTTCCCCCGCGCGATCCAGGTGTCGGCCGCCGAAGGGACCGGCCTCGAGGACCTCCGCGACGCCGTCGAGGCGCGCTTCCTTGCCAGTCTGCTGCCGATGGAGCTGCTCGTGCCCTACTCGGAGGGCGGCAGCCTTTCAGAGCTGCACGACCTGGCGGGCGAGCTCGAGCGGGAGGACACACCGGCCGGTGTGGTTGTCAGGGCCCGCGTGCCCGCGTCGGCCGCCGCCCGCTTCGAGCGCTTCGCCGTCAACGGCCACCCGTCGTGATGCTGGGTTACCGGCGGCTCGCGGACGGCGCGCGCCCGCCGCGGCGGGCCCATGACGGCGACGCCGGCTATGACCTGCACGCCGTCGAGCAGATCACGATCGCCCCGGGCGACCGGGCCAGCGTCGGCACCGGCATCGCGGTGGACATCCCCGACGGGCACGCCGGCCTCGTGCTTCCGCGCTCGGGGCTGGCGGCGCGCAGCGGGATTGCCCTGGTCAACGCGCCCGGGCTGATCGACTCCGGATACCGCGGCGAGCTGCGAATCCTGCTCCTGAACACCGACCGCGAGTCCCCGTTCAACGTGTCCGTGGGGGACCGTATCGCCCAGCTGGTGCTGGTTCGGGTCGAAACGCCCGAAGCGCGCGAGCTCGCAGCTTTGGAGGAAACCGACCGCGGCTTGAGGGGATTCGGCTCCACGGGCCGCTGAGCCAATCGGCGTTCAGTCCTCTGGACGAATTGCCGATACGAATTACATGACCGACGCCCAGGCCGCCCCGGCCGGTCCTGCCGGACCCGTTGCCTTGCCCGGACTCACGCCGCCAAGCGCGCGGACCGGGGCCAAGCGCCGCATCGGCGACGTCGTCCTAGAGCTCGGCTTCACCGACCGGGGGGTCATCGAGAAGGCGGTCGAGAAGGCGCGCGGGCTGGGCATGCCGGTCGGCCAGGTGCTGGTGGACGAAGGCGTCGTCAACTCCAACCAGCTGGCCCACGCCCTGGCCGAGCGCAACGGGCTGGCCTACCTGGACCTGAATGTATTCGAGGTGGATCACGGCGCGGCCAACCTGATCGACGCGGCCAAGGCGCGCCGGTACCACACCATTCCCGTCGCCTTCCTGGGCGAGCGCACCTTGCTGGTGGCCACGGCGGACCCGGCCAACGTGCTGGCCCTGGACGACATCGCCATGGCCACCGGCTACGAGGTCCGCCGGGCGGTGGCCTCGGCCGAGGACATCCAGGCGCTGATCAGCCAGCTCTCCCGGCTGGACGAGTCGGTGAAGGAGCTGGACGACTCCGATGCCGAGGAGGAGTCTGCCCAGGTCTTCGAGCTGCGCGAATCCGCCGACGACGCGCCAGTGGTAAAGCTCGTGCACACCGTCATCGCCGACGCCGTGACGCGGGGGGCCTCCGACATCCACTTCGAGCCACGCCAGGGAGACATGCGCGTGCGCTTCCGCATCGACGGCGTGGTCTCCGACTCCACGACGGTGCCGCGCCACCTCGTCCCCGGCCTCGTCTCCCGGGTCAAGATCATGGCCGACCTGGACATCGCCGAGCGGCGCGCGCCGCAGGACGGACGCGTCGGCCTGACCGTCGACGGCAGGCGGATTGACCTGCGGGTGGCCACGCTGCCCGTGGTCCGCGGCGAGTCGGTGGTCATGCGGATCCTCGACCAGGGGGACACCCTGGCCGAGCTGGACGGCCTGGGCATGAGCGACGCCGACCGCGCACGCTTCGAGCGCGCGATCCTCGGCAGCTCGCACGGGGCGATCCTCGTGACCGGCCCCACCGGGTCCGGCAAGACGACCACGCTCTACGCGGGCCTGGGCGCGCTAAACACCCCCGACCGGACGCTCGTGACCATCGAGGACCCGGTGGAGTACGAGCTCGAGGGGATCAAGCAGGTGCAGGTCAATCCCAAGGCCGGCCTGACCTTCGCGGCCGGGCTGCGCTCGATGGTGCGCGCCGACCCCGACGTGATCATGGTCGGCGAGGTGCGCGACCAGCAGACGGCGCAGATCGCCATCGAGTCCGCCCTCACCGGCCACCTGGTCCTCACCACGCTCCACACCAACGACGCGCCCATGGCTGCGGCGCGCCTGATCGAGATGGGCATCGAGCCGTTCCTGGTCGCCTCGGGAGTCGAATGCGTCGTGGCCCAGCGCCTGGCCCGCCGGCTATGCGACTGCAAGGTGCCCGTTCAGCTCAGCGAGCAGGCGCTCGTGTCCAACGGCTTCGACGGCGCTCTGGCTCCGCTCGAGGCGTTCGAGCCGGCCGGCTGCGTCCGGTGCGCGGGAACGGGCTACAAGGGCCGCGTGGGCATCTACCAGGTGCTCGAGGTGGGCGACGTGGTGCGCCGGCTGATCCTCGAAAAGGGCTCGGCGGACGACATCGCCGCGGCCGGACGGGAGAACGGCATGCGCACGCTGCGCGAGGACGGCTTCGACAAGGTCGTCCACGGCATCACCTCGGTCGCCGAGGTGCTGCGCGTGGCCGGCAGCGCCAAGGGGTAGCCTGCTCAGACCCCGGCCGCGCGCCGCGCCGCGGCGTGAGCGGCGTCCTCCAGCTCATCCCCGGGCAGCGGCCGGAGCTCCACTCCCAGCGCCAGCTCGATCAGCCGGTCGGCCAGCCACACGTTCTTCGGCAGGAGCGGTCCGTGCAGGTAGGTGCCGATCACCGTGCCGCGCAGCACGCCCTCCTGACCGTCGGTGCCGTTGTTGCCGTGACCGGCGAGCACGCGCCCGAGTGGCCTCTCCGAGCCGGCCAGGTACGTGCGCCCGCCGTGGTTCTCGAACCCCGCGATCACCCGCGGGCCGCCTCCGAGGTCGGCCTCGATGGCGCAGTTGCCGATCAGCCGCGGCCCCTCCTCGCGCACCGTCCGCAGATCCACCAGCCCGATGCCCGGGAGCTCCTCGGCCCCGAGCTGGTACGAGTGGCCGAGGAGCTGGTACCCGCCGCAGACGGCCAGCATCACCGCTCCGCGCGCCGTCGCCTCGTGGAGCGCGTCCCGCTTGGTGGCCACCATGTCCGCGGCCACGGCCACCTGGTCGCGGTCCTGCCCGCCGCCGAGGTAGAAGAGGTCGTGCCGGTCCGGGTCCACGGACTCGCCGAGCGAGGCCGCTTCCAGCTGGAAGCCCATGCCGCGCCACTCGCAACGCGCGCGCAGCACGGCGATGTTGCCGCGATCGGCGTAGATGTTCATCAGCTCGGGGTAGAGGGCGCACACGCGCAGCGGGGCGGTCACGCCGCGGCCTCGAGCAGCACAACGGTGCTGCCGACGTAATCTGCCGTCGCGGGTACCTGGCGGCGCCCCGCGGGTCGCAGTCCGGCCTGCGCCCCCTCCGCTTCAAGCTCGTCCGCGCTCACGCTCTCGAGGACGACCGTGTGCATCTCCTCCGAGAGCTCGCCCTGAGGGGAGACCACCTGACGCAGCCGGTCCACCGCGACGCCGCCGGGCTCATCCCGCACGCTCAGCGGGCGGCTGGACAGCACCCAGCCGTCCACCTCGGTCACGTCCGGCAGTGGCGGCAGGGCGTCCTCGGGCGGCACGGACTCGAACGGGTCGGCCAGCGCGGCGGCGAACGTCCCGCCGGGGATGAGATGAGCGGCCACCCGTGCCAGCGCCGCAGCGCGTCCCTCGCGGCCCCCGAGCAGCTGTACCACCTGCATCGCCGCCAGCACGAGCCCGAACCGGCGCCCGAGCTCGAAGCTGCGGGCGTCGCCGGCGATGGCCTGGACCCGCAGGCCGTCGTCGCGGGCGCGCCGCGTCAGCTCGGCAACCAGGTAGGCATCCACGTCAAGGCCCGTCACGTCGCGTCCGTCCCGGGCCAGCTCGAGCGCCACGCGCCCTGTGCCGCACCCGAGATCGAGTACCGGACCGCCGGCCGATGCGGCCAGCTCGCGCCAGAGGGCGAGGTCGGCGGCGTAGGAGGCGCATTCCACGTCGTGCCAGGCGGCGCTCGGCGCCCTCACGCCGACCACCGCGATGCCAGCCCGCGCCGGGACAGCAGGTCCCGCAGCTCAATGAGCGCGGTGTAGGTGGGCAGGGCGTACACGCGGCCTTCGGCCGAGCGCACCGCATCGTCGAGGGAGGCCGCCAGGTCGCGCTCCACGGCGAGCTCCCCGCCGATGCCGGCGTACTTGAGCCTCACCGCCATCTCCTCGGCCCGAGTGCCCGAGCACACCACGCGGCGCACGCGGCCGACGAGCAGCTCGAAGTCGGCGTCCCAGATCCACGAGACGTCACGGCCGTCGGCGGTGCGGTCGTTCAACGCCAGCCAGAGATCCAGCGAGCCGTCCTCCAGGGTGAGCGTGCGCAGCACCTCGTTGGCGCCCGCCGGGTTCTTGACCAGCAGGATCGACAGCTCGCGACCGTCGACGACGATCGTCTCCACGCGCCCGAACGCCCCACCGAACGCCTCGAGTGCCTCTCCCACCGTCCCCAGCTCCACGCCCAGCTCCAGCGCCGCCGCGACGGCGGCCACCGCGTTGTAGACGTTGTAGAGGCCGGGGAGGGGGAGGCGCAGCGAGAGGTTTCCCTGCGGCGTGCTCAACTCGACCTCCGAAGCGGACATGCCGTCCAGGCGCACGCGGGTGGCACTGACCTGCGGCTGCGGGCGCTCGCGGCCGCACCGGGGGCAGCGGTAATGGCCCAGGTGTCCCATCAGCACCGCTTCGTAGTGGTAGGCGGCGCCGCAGTTGCGGCAGTGCTTGGAGTCGGCCGCGTGCTGGAGCTCGGGCAGGGCCTGGGAGTCGTCGTCCAAGCCGAAGTAGACGACTCCCGAGCGCTCGCGCCCGAGGTCGGCCACCAGCGGATCGTCCGCGTTCAGCACGAAGCGGGAGCGCCCGTCGTGGTCGGCCACGAGCTCGGCCCAGCGATCGGCCAGCAGCTCGAGCTCGCCGTAGCGGTCGAGCTGGTCGCGGAAAAGGTTGGAGAGCACCAGCAGGCGCGGATCCAGGTCACGGGCCACCGCTCTGAGCCAGGCCTCGTCCACCTCGAACAACCCGAGCTGAGCGGGCTCGGCGCCGGCGTCCAGCAGCGCGGTGGCCACGCCCCATGCCATGTTGGATCCGGCGCGGTTGTGCACCACCGGTCGCCCCGCCCGCTCCAGGATCGCGGCGAGCATCGCCGAGGTGGTGGTCTTGCCGTTGGTGGCGGAGACCAGGACGGCGCCCGCCTCGAGCCGGCGTGCCAGGCGGCGGTTGGCCCCCGGCGCGAGCGCGAGCAGCATCCGGCCGGGTGCGGTGGTGCCCCCGGTGCGGCCCGCGCGCCGGCTGGCCGCCCGCAGGGCGCGGGCCACCACGAGCCCGGCACTGAGGATCAGGCCGTGGCGGGCGGAACCACCACGCGCAGGCATCGCTGCTCAACGGTCAGGGTCGCGGGGGTGGTGCCGATCGGGTCACCGTCGGCGTAGATGACGAACGGGCGGTCGGAGCTCACCTCGACCACGCGGCCGCGGAGCACGTGGGCGTGAGGCGACTCCAGGTGGGTTCCCTTGAACACCTTGGGCAGGCTGCGCAGGAACTCGAGCTTGGACGTGCGCGAGGACATCAGCACGTCAAGCTGCCCGTCGTCCAGCTCGGCGTGGGGAAGGAGGAACATGCCGCCGCCGTAGGCGCGCGAGTTTCCGACGGCCACCGAGTAGCCCTCTATGTCGTGCCTCTCGCCGTCGACGATGACGCGGAAGCGCGCCGGCTTCCACGCCGCCAGCGCCCGCAGGGCCGCGTAGGCGTAGACCGCGTTGCCCTTGACGAGGCGGGCCTCGTTGGCGATCCGGTTGGCGTCGGAGTCGAAGCCGAGGCTGGCGATGCCGAGGTACGGGGTGCCGTTCACGTTCGCAACGTCGATCAGGCGCTCAACGCCCGTTGCGGCCACCTCGGCGGCGGCCGCCGGGTCGGTGGGCACGCCGAGCACGCGGGCCAGGTCGTTGCCGCGACCGCACGGGATCAACGCCAGGGCGGTGCCGGTCCCCTTGAGCGGACCGGCGAGCGGGCGCAGCAGGCCGTCTCCGCCGAGCGCGACGACCGTCTCGCCCTGTCGCGAGGCGCTCATGGCCTCGTCCTGGGCGTGGCCGATGCTCCGCGTGGTCACCGTGCGGTGAGGCGCCCCCAGCCGGTCCAGTGTCGCGAGCACCGCCGGCAGGGCCTTGAGCGCTCTCCCGCCGGCCGAGGCCGGGTTGACGAGGAGCGCCAGCCGGCGGCTCACCCGGCGGCAGCCGCGGCCTGGGCGGCGCGCTCGGCGGCCATCGCGCCGCGTTCGGCTCCGCGCAGGTGTGCCCCGGCCTCGAGCTTGCGGATGTCGGCGCGGGCCACGATCTCGTCGCCCAGCAACCGCTCGGCGTGAGGCTCCTCGACGTCGCCGGGGTCCAGCGTCAGCAGCACGTCCTGGGCGACGCTGTGCCACGGAAGGTCCGTTATCCGCTCGGAGGCCACCAGGAGCCGGCCGGGCTCAGCGCGCCAGTGGAGCTCGAAGATGCCCAAGCGGTAGGCGTAGAGCCGCTCTCCGTCCGAGAAGAGGAAGTTGAGCCCGGAGAAGGGCGAGCGCTCGACGGTGAGCGCGGCGGCGCGGCGAAAGCACGCTGTCGCGGTGGCGGGGTCGAAGTCGCGCATCAGCAGGTTGAAGAAGTGCTCGGAGTCGGTGTCGCCGCGGGGTGAGGCCACCCCGGGCTCCCGCAGGCGCGGGTAGTCGATGATCGTTCCGTTGTGCCCGTACGAGTAGCTGCCCAGCGTGAACGGGTGGGTGTTGGCGAACGAGAGGCCGCCCATCGTGGCCCGCCTCACGTGCACGTTGAAGATGCGTCCGCGGGCGCCGGTCGCAGACACGAACTCGGCGTCCTCGTACGCCGGCTCGGGAAAGCGCAGGCATTCGGGCTCGGCACCGTCGGCCCGCTCGTAGACGGCCATGCCCCAGCCGGAGTCGTGCTCCTCCGACTGGCGGATCATGGGGTTGTGGGCCTCGAGTAGCTCGTGGCGAATCGAGACCGGCTCCGCGGCCACACAGCCCAAGACGCGGCACATGGGGCCAGAGCCTACCGGGGCGAAAGCAGGCGGCCTCTCCCTTACACGGTCATGCGAGCCGAAAGGAGAGGATGCTGGAGCCACGGCGCATCTGGTGGCCGCGGCCGCGCAAGCTGTGCGGACTGGAGCGACCGGGAGGAGGGGGGAGAACCCACCGCACCGACCGGCGACACGCCGAGATCGCGTACCTGCGAGACCGCGGCGTGCGCCTCGTGGTGTCGCTGATGCGAACGCGGCACAACCTGGCCGACTACGAGGCCGCCGGCGTGGCCTCCTGCCACATCCCCGTTGCGGAGGCTGGGGAGGAGGAGGCGCTGGACCGCATCCTCCCGCTGCTCAAGCGCGAGCTGCGCTCCCGCGGCGCAGTCGCCGTACACGGAGACCTGCGGACGGACGTGGTCACTGCCGTCTGCGCGGCCCACGTGCACCAGGAACGCGGTGTCGACCTCGCCGAGGCCCTGGCCGCGGCCGCTGCCAGCGGACTGGAAGTGTCCCCCGCCACCTGTGCTCTCGTGGGCGTGGAGCTCGTCAGCTGACCAACAGGCCCGCCAGCGTCTCGGCCACCGCCACCGGCGCCGGATCCAGCCCGCGGGCGTCGCCGGCCCGCGCCTCGCCGCTCAGTACCAGCGCCGCGTCCAGCCCGGCCGCCGCCGCCGCCGCCAGGTCCGAGTCGATTCGGTCGCCCACCACGAGCGTGCGCCCCTCGCCCAGCCGGTCGAGCGCCGTGAGCATCAGCTGCGGCTCGGGCTTGCCGACCACGGTTGCCGTGGCCCCTGTCGCGTACTCCACGGCGGCCAGGATCGCCCCGGTCCCGGGCCACAGCCCGTCGGGCTGCGGGAAGGTGGGGTCGCGGCCCGTGGCCAGCAGGTCCGCGCCCCTCCGGACGGCCAGCGTGGCGTTGCGCAGGTCCGCGTACACCAGGTCCAGTGTCCCGGCCACCACCACCACCTCCGCGCGTGACGCCAGGTCGGTGCCGTTCAGGACCCGCAGGCCGGCTTCGGCCACGTGCCGTCTCATCGCGGCCGTGCCGACCACGAACGCCGTCTGCCCGGATCGCGTCTCGGCCAGCAGATGCTGCATGGCCCCGCCGACGGTCACCACGTCGCGCAGCGAGGCCTGGATCCCCAGCTTCCAGAGCCGGGCTACGTAGTCCTCACCTCCGTTGTGGGGGTTGTTGGTCGCGAAGGCCACCCGCTTGCCGGCTCCGCGGAGCTCGTCCACCGCCTCCGGCGCCCCGGGGGTGGCCTCGTCGCCGACCCACACGCAACCGTCGAGATCGAGGATGAACTGCTCGTAGCGGGCCGCGATCGGCGTCAGGGACAAATCGACCACTAGCCTACGGCCCGATGCCGCTGCCCAGACGCCCCCTCGCCGCGCTGATCTGCGCCCTCGCGCTGGTCCCGATCGCCTGCGGAGGCGACGACCCCGAGGACGAGACGGCGGCGCAGGCGCCGGCCACCGAGACCTCCGAGCAGCCGGCGACCGGGTGCCCGACGGCCAAGGCCCCGGAGCCCAAGCAGGATGGAGGGGCCAAGCCTCCCGCCGGCTTGCTGGACCCGGGCAAGATCTACGGCGTGACACTGAAGACCACCTGCGGGGACATGGTGATCCGACTGGATCAGAAGACCTCGCCGAAGACGGCCGCCTCATTCGTCGCCCTGGTTCGCTCGGGGTTCTTCGAGGACACGGTGTTCCACCGGATCGTCCCGGGCTTCGTGATCCAGGGCGGGGATCCCACGGGCACGGGCACGGGCGGCCCCGGCTACTCCACCCGCGACAAGCCCCCGGCCGACGCGCGCTACACGCTCGGCACGGTGGCCATGGCCAAGTCGGCCACCGAGGCCCCGGGCACGGCCGGCAGTCAGTTCTACATCGTCACGGCTCCGGATGCCGGGCTGCCGCCGCAGTACGCGCTGCTGGGCAAGGTCGTGTCAGGCCTCGATGTGGTGCGCAAGATCGGCGAGCTGGGCGACCCGGCGAGCGGCGACCAGGGCCTCCCGTTGCAGGCCGTGATCCTCGAGAGCGCAACGGTCAGTGGCGGCTGAGGCCTCGATCCACGACGTGACGGAGGCCACCTTCGACGAGAGGGTGGTGGTGCGCTCGCGGGAGCTGCCGGTCGTCGTCGACTTCTGGGCGGAGTGGTGCGGCCCGTGCCGCCAGCTCACGCCCGCTCTGGAGCGTGCCACCACGGCGCGCGCGGGCAAAATCGAGCTCGCCAAGGTGGACACCGACGCCAACCAGCGCCTGGCGCAGGCCTTCAAGGTGCAGTCCATCCCGTCCGTCAAGGCCTTCCGCGACGGCCGCGTGGCCTCGGAGTTCGCGGGGGCGCTGCCGCCCGCCGACGTGGAGCGGTTCTTCGACGCCCTGGTCCCGTCAGAGGCCGACGAGCTGGTCGGCTCGGGTGACGAGACCGCGCTGCGGCGTGCGCTCGAGCTTGATCCACGCCACGCGGTGGCCCGGCGCGAGCTGGGCCGCCTGCTGATCCGGCGCGGCGAGCTGGACGCCGCACGCGAGCTGCTCGACCAGACCACGGGGGACTTCCTGGCCGACGGTCTGGCGGCCCGCATCGAGCTCGCCGACGAGCCCGAGGTGCAGCCGGCGCTGGAGGCCTGGGACAGGGGAGACCATGCCGACGCGCTGGAGCGGCTTCAGGACGCCCTGGCCGACAGCACGCGACGGGATGCGATCCGCCGCGTGATGGTTGCGATCTTCACCGAGCTCGGCCCCGAGGACCCGCTCGCCCGCGAACATCGTCGCCGGCTCGCTACCGCGCTGAACTGAGGGTCATCCCGCGCCCGGTGCGCGGGCGCGCTGGCGCCGGCGTCCCAGCAGCACGAGCACGCCCAGCGCCGCCACCACCAGCAGGAAGCCGAAGAAGATCGCCGGTCCGCTGCCGATCCCGCCGAGCGGGAGGGCGACCAGCTTGACGATGCCGAAGCCGAGGGCCAGCAGGACCATCACGAGGGCGAGCAGGATCAGGATGCCCCGCACGCGCGCCACGATGCCCGCGCTCGCGGGGGGAGCCACGAGCCCCATCAGGCGCAACATCAGGAGCTGGCGGTTGGAGGGAGCGTCCTGCCCGAGCTTCTCCATCGCTTCCTTGAGGTCGTCCGGGCGCCGCTCGGCCAGGGCCAGCGAGGCCTTCATCATCTGCCGCAGGGCAGGGCGCTCCTGGGGGTGGCAGCCGGCCAGAGCCTCGTTGAAGTAAGCGCGCGCCGCCTTGGCGTCGTAGCGCTCGGCGGCCCGCGCCCCAAGGATCGCCTTTGCGGCCACGCGGTGCTTGGACTCGCTGATCAGCTGCTCGTCGGTGCGCTGCTCGAGCTGGGGGATCGCGGCCAGCGCCCCGACCTGCATCTGCATCCTGACCTGTTTCTGCTTGGCCACCGCCGGGAGTGTGCCAGACGGTGCCGGCGCTCAGGTGTCGCCGGGGCGCTCGGTGGTGCGCACGCCGTCGGCGTCGCCGCGCTCGACGGTCTCGCGGTCGGATGCGGCCTCGGGCTCGGCGGCCATGTGCGACGGATCGGGCCCGGGATTGCCGTGCTCGGCGTGCTCTCGCAGATCCTCCTCGGCGATCTCGAAGCCCTCGGACTCTCCGCCGCCGCCCTCGCGGACGGGCTGCTCGGCGGGGTCGGTGTCCTCGTCGAAGGTGCGTCCGCCGATGGCGCCGGCCTCTTCCGCGGCGGCCTCGGCCTCCTGTTCCACGCGATCTCGTTCGCCCATGGGTTCTCGTTAGCCGGTTTGCCGGGCCCCCAAACAGGGCACGTGATAACCATGACAATCGGAATAATCGTTGCCGTCTGCATTGTCCTGCTGGTGCTCGGCTTCCTGCTGCCACGCCTGTCCAGTCACCCGCAGCGTGGTGTGGACAAGACCCTCGGTGTGGGTCAGAGCGCGGGCGGCAAGGCTCCGGGGCTGCTCGGCCGCCTGTTCTCCAAGAGCTTCGGCAGCTCGCGCAAGGCCACCAACAAGAGCGCGTCCTCGGGCCGCAAGGCGCGCGGGAAGATGCCTTTCTAGGCGCGCCCCGGCGGGTCCTCGGGCCCGCCCTGCGGCTCGTCCAAGGCCTCGGCCGCGACCTCCAGGGTCTCGGTCGGCTCGGCGCCGTTGGACCGATTGGCGGCGTCGGCCACGGCGTCCGGTAGCGTGAGCCGCTCGACCGCCTCCTCTGCGGTGGCCAGCACCTCGTCGGCCAGGCGGCGTATGTCGTCCAGCAGCGCTTGGCGCTGCTCCCACAGGAGCCGGGTGTCCACCACGACCTCCTGCGCGTACGCGTCAGCGTCCGTCTTGGCGATTTCCGCCTCGCGCTCCGCGCGCTGGATGCGGCCCTCGGCCTGAGCCCGTGAGCGGGCGGCCAGCTCGTCGGCCGTCTCGTGGGCGTGCTGGAGGATGCCTGCGGTCTGCTCGCCCACCTCGTCCAGGGCGCGCTGCACGACCTTCTCGCGCAGCTGGCGCCCCTCGAGCTCGTCGACCAGGTCGATCAGCTCGGTCACGTACTCGTCCACGGCGCGGCGGTCGTACCCGCGCATGACCAGTGGGAAGTCGGCGTCACGGACGCGTTCTGAGGCCGGGCGCCCGGAGTCTGCCCGTGTTGGTGTCTCGTCTGGCGGAAGGCTCATGACCTTTGAGTATGCCCACCCGGCGGTGTGACTCAACCGCCTGCAACGGCGCGTGTGGCGAGACTTCTCGCGATTCGGCGCGCAGAGCGCCGCATGGCGGGCAGCTGACCCGACATCGGCAGCCAGAAACCGTGGAAGTGAAGGCCCGGAGCCCGCGGATCGTCGCGGCCGTTCACCACGAGTGGCCTGCCGCCCGCGAGGACCCCCAGATGGCCGACCAGGGGCTCGAGGCCGTGGCGGTACCCGGTGGCCGCGATGACCACATCGGGTCGCACCGACGAGCCGTCGGCGAGCAGCACCTGCTGGGACTCCAGTCGCTCAACAGCGGCAACGATCGTGACGCGGCCCGCCTTGAGCTCACCTACGAAGCCGCGCTCCATCACCGGGCCGCGCCCGCGAAGACGCAGCTCGCTCCCGATACCCCGCGGTGCGCGTCCCATCCCGTGGGGGCCCAGATCGCCGCAGGACAAGCGCTGGGAGACCCGTCCGACGAGGTCCACGAGGGCCACCGGGGCGGTCTCGGTCATGCGGGCCAGGTAGGTGGCCGGCAGGCCCCACATCTCGGCGGGCACGAGGTTCACCGGCGTGCGTACGGCCAGCTGGACGCTCACCCCGGCCCGGGCAAGCTGGGTGGCAATCTCTGTACCGGAGTTTCCCGGACCGACCACGAGCACGCGCGCCCCGTTGAAGCGCTCCGGGGACCGATAGTGCGACGAGTGGAGCAGCTCACCCGCGAACCCCTTGCGACCGGGCCAGTCGGGCACGTGCGGCGCGCGGTCGTAGCCCGTGGCCACGACCACTCCGGCCGAGCGCAGGTCGCCGGCCGTGGTCGACACGAGCCAGTTGGTCCCCTGCCGGTCCACGCCCGTGGCCTCGACTCCGAAGCGCAGGCCGATTCCCGGTGTCCGTGCCAGTCCCGCCAGATAGGCGACGAAGGCCTCGCGCGTCGGCCAGCGGCCGGCGGTGCGCGGCATCGGGTGCCGGGGCGCGCCGGACAGGGTCCGGACGGTGTTGAGCCGCAGGCCGTCGTAGCGGCGGCGCCAGCTCGATGCCGGTTCGGACTCCCGCTCCAGGACGGTCGCGGAAACCCCGCGCCGTGCCAGTTCGAGGGCGACCCCGAGGCCTGCGGCCCCGGCGCCGATCACCACCACGGGCGTCGCCTTCACACCCGCGGGGCTCGACCTCCCGCCGCTTCCCGAGGCCATGGGGGAACAAGTGGCGTGGGTCGCGGACATCGACGCTCCTTTAATAGACTGATACGTCTATTACTATTACGTACCGTGACCTCGAACGCAAGTCGATCGCCATCGCCCCGGCCGCGCGGTCGCCCGCGACTGGGACAGCGAGCTCCGGGAGAGTCCCGCGCCGCGCTGCTGCGCGCGGCCGCACGTGTGTTCGCGGATCGCGGGTTCAAGGCGGCCAGCGTGGAGGAGGTCGTGGCGAAGGCCGGACTCTCGAAGGGCACCTTCTACTGGAACTTCGAGAGCAAGGACGACCTGTTCTTCGCCCTCGTGGAGGAGCGCATCGACCGCCCCATCCGCGAGGTGATCGAGGCGCTCGAGGCCTCTCCGGCAACCGCGGACATGTCGGTCGAGGCCAACCGGCGGTTCCTCGAGATCTTCACGCAGCAGCGCGAGACGATCCTGCTCGAACACGAGTACTGGGCGCTTGCTGCACGCGACCCGGAGGTGCAGCAGCGCTACGCCGAGCGCCAGCGTCGTCTCAGGACGGCGCTCGGAGTGGCCCTGGACGCACGCGCTCGCACGCTCGGCGCGCCGGAGTTCGCGCTCCCGTCCGCGGAGGTGGCGGGCGCGTTCCTTGCGATGATGAGCGGTCTGTCGCACGCCGGCCTGATCGACCCGGAGGCGCTCCCACCGCACCTGTTCGGCGAGATGGTGGCCACGGTGTACGCGGGGATGGTGGCGCGCGCCTCCGGAGCCGGCTGATTCCAATGCTCGATAACGAAGGTTATGGAAACTCGACTCGATCTATCTGATCTCGCCCGGGACCCGCTCGAGCAGTTCGGACGCTGGTTCGAGGCCGCTCGGGCGGCCAATACGCCCCAGCCCGAGGCGATCGCTCTGGCCACGGCGTCCTCGCGGGGCGCTCCGTCGCTGCGGATTGTGCTCCTCAAGCGGTTCGACGAGCGCGGCTTCGCCTTCTTCACCCACCTGGACAGCCGTAAGGCGCGCGAGCTGGCCGGCAACCCCCGGGCGGCGCTGCTCGCCTTCTGGCAGCCCCTGGGCCGCCAGGTTCGCATCGAGGGCTCCGTAACTCCGGTAAACCGCGAGGAGGCGGAGCACTACGCCCGCAGTCGCTCGCGCGACAGCCAGCTCAGCGCTCTGGCATCCCCGCAGAGCAGCCCGGTGGAGAGCCGGGAGTGGCTGGAGCAGCGGGTGAGGGATCTGGACCGCGAGCACCCAGGCGACCCACTGCCGGTGTCCGAGCGCTGGGGCGGCTTCACCCTCGCTCCGTCGGGATACGAGTTCTGGCAGAACGGAGAGCACCGGCTGCACGACCGGTTCGCCTACCACCCGGCGGCCTCCGGCGGCTGGGCGATCGAGCGCCTCGGGCCTTGACGCGCACGCCCGCCAGGGCCCGTGCTTATCCGATCAGGAAGTTGCCCCAGAGCGGAAAGTGGTCCGACGCCAGGAGGGGCACGCACGGCGCGCCCCAGCGGGTCGGACGCAGGCCCCGGCTCATCACGAAGTCCGCTTTCCTGGTCGGTCCAGCGGGACAGCCGGCGCTCCTGCGACCGCTCGTGTACGGCGTTCGCCCGTCGGCATCGCCCACGTTGCTGAAGCCGGCGGCGCGAAGCGGCTGGAACCGCAGATCCGTGGCGAAGTTCCCGCCCTGGAAGTCCCCGGTCACGAACTTGATCGTCGCGTCACCGAAGGAGTTGATCCAGTTGCCGGCCTTCAGCGCCTGCTCCAGGTACGGGGGCCGGCTTCCCGTGGCCTCGTGCGCGATATGCGCGTTGAACACGCGAACCGGAACGCGGCCCAAGGGCGTGGGCATGTCGAAGATCGCCGAGATGGCCACGCGGCAATCCGCCGAGCAGGAGTCAGGAGGCACCGCTCCAGGAGATGCGTTTCGGGGGACGCACCCGGCCTCGGTGGCCAGCCATCGGCACGCCCGCGCGCGCAACGGGTGGATCGAGAGGATCGCGTTGCCGCAGTGGCGGTACTTGTCGGCGGCGCTGTGACTGGACTGGAAGTAGTAGCGGTAGCGCGGTCCTCCGCGGTTGAGCCGTGCAACCAGGTCTCGCAGGTCGTGCCGTCCGGGCCCGTTGCAGATCTCCTGCAGTCCGATCACCTGAGGGTGGCCCTGGCCGGCGATCGTGCGGGCCCAGCTCCGGATCGCGGATTGCCGTGAGCGCTGGCTCTCGCGGCACGCCGCGGCTGAGGTGCCGCCGTTGTAGTCCGTGATGGCGCAGACGCCGTTGACGTTCCACGTCATCACCCGGCAGCCGGTGGCGGCGGCAAGCAGAAGCGATCCCAGGGTCAAGAGCAGCAGCACTCGCCTTCGCGCTCGCGTCACTCCACCTCCCACCGGGTCGTGCGCCGGGAGACTATGCCATGGGGCGACGACATGGTCAGCCGTCGTAGAACGGCTGGAGGTCCACACCGTGGTCGGTGTCGCGCATCCCGAGCTCGTAGGCGCCGCCGCCGCGCACCTCGAGATGGCGGAGCTCTTCGTCACCGATCTCGACGGCCACCGACAGGTCGGCGATCGAGCAGTTGACCGCATGGTGCACCGACCCGCGCGGATCGGCGTACATCCAGGCCACGAGCTGCCGGCGCGGCGCGCTGGCCAGGCCGGTGATCGAGAGGTCGCGGCCGCGAAAGCGAAACTCGCAGCGGTCCGGCGACTCCTCGATCCGCGCCGCCCCGCGCACCGGGAGGCGCCGCCCCTCCACGCTCACCGCCCCGTTGGCGATCCATGGCAAGGTGAGGGGCCCGACCCGGACCCGGCCGACCGCCGCGTCGAGCCAGTCCCCGGCCGCGGTGATGCCGTGCAGCCAGATCCAGCGCTCGGCGTGCTCCGCGCCCCAGTTGTGACCCACCATCCCCCGCCAGCCGTCGAGTGAGAAGCTGCGGCCCCCCACCGCGAGCGTGCCGTGGAAGGAAGCCGCGGGGACGGGGCTCAGGAGCTTGGTGCGCGGTAGGCGCCGGTGGTACATCCAATCGGCGGGCAGATGGATCAGCGGCCTCTCTTCGCTTCCGAAGCGCAGGTCCCACTCCGTGTCGCCCGCGCGCCCGGTCGCCACTCCGTCGGCCAGGCGCGCCTGGCCCACCCTGATCCAGTCGCCGCCGTCCGATCGCGGTTCGGGCACCGTCTCCTTCGCCGCCAGCGGCCCGTCGGCCGCGGCCTCGAAGAACGTGATCCACACCGATCCCGCAGGGCGGGCGCCGGGGGGCTTGTGGACCGTGTAGCGAATCCACACGCCGAGCGATCCATCCGGCGCGCACGCCTTGAGGTAGAAGCTCTCGTAGTGGCCCTCAGCGGTCGGCACCCCGGGGAAGCGGGCCTCGGTGGGGTTCGGGCCGGCCACGCGGGCCGAGACTACCCTCCTGCTAGAAACCGGTACATGGCCGACGACCCCGTGATGGTGATCACCGGCGCCAGCAGCGGCATCGGAGCCGCGACAGCGCGGCGGGCGGTGGAGTTCGGACACCGGGTGGTGCTGGGGGCGCGCTCGGAGGACAAGCTCGCCGCCCTGGCCGACGAGCTGGGCGACGGGGCCGTACCCCTCCGCTGCGACGTGACCGACTGGGACGACCAGCAGGCGCTCGTGGCCACCGCTCTGGAGCGCTTCGGGCGCCTGGACGTGTACTTCGCCAACGCGGGGTTCGGCGCCAAGCGCGGCTTCTTGCAGGAGACGCCGGAGTTCTGGCGGTCGATGATCGACACCAACGTCTACGGCGCCGCCCTGTCCATCCGTGCCGCGCTCGGCCATTTCCGCGAGCAGGGTCGTGGGCACATGCTGCTCACCAGCTCCGTGGCCGGCCGCCGCGTCCTGCCGGGCTCGCTCTACTCGGCGACCAAGTGGGCGGTGTGCGCGATGGGCGAAGGCCTGCGCCAGGAGGTGGCTGACACCGACATCAAGGTCACCTTGATCGAGCCGGGGATGGTCGACACGCCGTTCTTCGACAGCCCGGTCAAGGATGCGCTGGAGGCCGACGACATCGCCCGCGCGGTGATGTTCGCGCTGACCCAGCCGGCGCACGTCGACGTGAACGAGGTGCTGGTCCGGCCGATTCACCAGGCCGGCTGACCGGCGGGCCTCAGGCCGTGTGCGAAGGAGCGGCGGCCGGGAGGCGAGACGCCCATCGCCGGTGGTTTACCGGTTATTGACGGGGGGCCCCTGGCCCGGATAGGGTCGTCCTGTGTCCCGGTGCGGGGTGCTCTCCCTGGTTTTGCTGCTCATCGCGCTGGTAGTGGCCGCTCCTGCGCAGAGCGCCTCGATGGTCTTCATCAAGAAGAGCAACGTCTGGATGGCGAGGGCGGACGGCTCGGGTCAGGTCCGCGTCACTCGGGACGGCAGCCGGGGCAACCCGTACTACTCCCCGAGCATCGCGGACAACGCGACGATCGTGGCGCTCCGGGGCGTGTTCCTCCACTCGTTCCGCCCCAACGGCCGGCGGATCGTGCGGGCCCGTCAGTGGGCGATCAACCCCTCACCGGCAATCTCGACCGAGCCCTTTTTCGTGGACCTCTCCCCAAACGGCCGGATCACGGCGACCCAGAACGCGATCTACTCGACCTACTACGACCCCCGCACGTCGGAGACTCGCCCCACGGTGTCCGCCTGGTTCACCGACTTCTTCGACTTCCGCAGGAATCCCCCGAGGGAGATCGGGCTGACGGACGGGTTCTACGACTACAACTACCCGGCGTGGATCGACTCCCGGCGTGTTCTCAGCACCAGCTACGGGATCTTCAACGCCCAGATCTTCACCAACCGGGTCGGCAACCGGACGAGGGGCGTCGAGTTCTACCGCGACCCGGGCCGCGACCCGGACACGGGCACGAACTCGTACATCCTCGCCGACGCGGAGATGACGCGTGCCCGCAACAGATTCGCGGTCATGCGCCGACCCCTCCGGGTGGACACCGCCGACCTCAGCGTCGCCACCATCCAGATCTACCGCGCCGCCAACCCGTCGACCGCGTCCGAGCCTCTCTGCGCGATCGGCCCGGGGCGCCGGATCGGCCCGGAGCCCGACCCGTCCTGGTCGCCCGATGGCAAGACCCTGGTCTGGTACGAGAACGGCCGCGGGATCTTCTCGACGCGGGTCACCTCAGCACCCGGATGCGGCCTGCGTCCGCGGCTGATCGTCCGGGGGGCGCACTCGCCCGACCTCAGTAAGGCGAAGGTCCCGCGCAGGCGGCGCTGACGGAGAGCGGAGCAGTCTCCCCCGCTCCGTAGCCTCCACCACTGTGGCGGTGGTGGCCCACATCGACATGGACGCCTTCTACGTCGGCGTCGAGCTGCAGCGGCGGCCGGAGCTCCGCGGCAAGCCCGTCGTCGTGGCCGGCAGCGGGCCGCGGGCGGTGGTCACCACGGCCAGCTACGAGGCCCGCCGCTACGGCATCTTCTCGGCCACCCCCGCGGAGCGCGCCCGCCGGCTGTGTCCCGGAGCGACGTTCCTGACGCCGGACTTCGACCTCTACCACGAGCGCTCGCGTGAGGTCATGGGTGTGCTGCGCCGCCACGTGGAACGGGTCGAGGTCGTAGGCCTGGATGAGGCCTACCTGGACCTGTCAGGACTGCATCGTCACCGCGCCGCGGCGCGACGCGTCAAGGCGGCCGTGGTGGCCGACACCGGGCTGCGGTGCTCGGTCGGCATCGGGCCGAACAAGCTCGTGGCGAAGGTGGCGTCCGACGCGGACAAGCCCGACGGCTTCCTCGAGCTGACCGCCGAGCAGGCCCGCGAGCGCTTCGCGGGCTCCTCCCCCGGCCTCGTGCCCGGGATCGGGCCGAAGACGGTGACCCGGCTGCAGTCGGAGGGCATCGCCACCCTCGGGGCGCTCGCCGCGATCGGCGAGGACCGCCTCACCGCGATGTTCGGGCCGCGGCTGGGACCGCACCTGGGCGCCCTGGCGCGCTTCGAGGGAGGGAGCACGATCCAGACCTTTCGCGTCACGAAGTCGGAGTCGCGGGAGACGACCTTCGACCAGGACCTGCGCGGCCTGGATCAGATGGAGCCGGTGCTCAGGGACCTGACCGGTCAGCTCTGCGCCACGCTTCAGAGGCAGGACCGGTTCGGACGCACCATCGGCATCAAGGTGCGGTTCGACGACTTTTCCACCGTCACGCGGGCGAGGACGCTGGACGCCGACGTGAACGACGTGGAGACCGTGTGGGCGGTGGCCCGGGACCTGCTGCGCCGGCTCGAGCCGACGCGTCCGGTTCGCCTCCTCGGCGTGCGGGTGGCCGGTCTGGCCGAGGAGCGGCGCCACGCGCGCGCCGCCCCCCGGGACCAGCTCAGCCTGTCGTTCTGAGTGTCGGCAGGCCCTCAGTGGGCGACCCAGACGGTGCCCACCGACCCGAAGCCGATGCGCGACTTGGTCGCGCTGGTCAGGTCGAACTCCCGCGCGCCCACGTAGGGACCGCGGTCGACCACCGGGACGGTGATGGACCGCCCGCGGTAACGCACGGTCACCTTGGTACCGCACGGAAGGGACTTATGTGCCACTCCCAGCGTGCCGTAGGTGAGCGTGCCGCCGCATCCGAGCGGGTTCCCGTACAGGCCGGGGCCGTACCAGCTGGCGAGCCCGGGCCGGTAGACGTACACCCGGCCGCGCAGCGTGCGGCTTACGGCCGAGTTGGCGCCGTCACCCGCAAAGCGCACGCGTAGCCGGTAACGGCCGGACTGCGAGGCCCGCCAGACGGCGCGATAGCGGCCGCCGGCACCCGTGAGGGTACGGTCTACGACCCGCCAGCCACGGGCGGTGGCCAGCTCTAGGCGAACGCGACGACCTCCCAGCCCCGGCGCCAGGCGGCCCCGAACACCGACACGACTGCCCGCGCGGACGTGGCGGTCGGCGCGGCCTGCCAACCGCGCCACCACCGTGACCGCACGAGTGCTGGAGAAACCCTCGGGCGAGACGGTGCGGTACCGGCCGGAGCGGCGCGGGCGTATGGAGAACCGGTAGGCACCCGAGGCGTCTGCGGTGGTCTTCGACACCGCGCGGAAGGACTGCCCGCCTGGGGCGTACTCCAGTTGCACCACGCTGGTGGCGCCGGCCGGCAGTCGCCCGCTCAGCTGAAGGCGGTCGCCGAACCGCACGCGCTTCTCGTTGCCGGACCCGGCCAGGGTCGGTCCGGCTGCGCTGGCGGCGCTGGGCATTCCGGCGCCGAGGGCGATCAGGGTCAGGGTGGCACACGCGGCGACGGCTGCAGGACGCAGTCGCCCACCGCGTGCGCGAACACGCGAATTCACTGTGGCTTCCTCTCCCGGCCCTTGCCTACGGGGTTAGCTGTCGGGCTCGGGCGTACGACGCCCTAAGAGCGGATCACCACTCCATTCGCCCCTGCCGAGCCGACGGCGGCTCGGCTCTGGTTCCCCCGCCCACCGTCACGGAACGACGGTGGCTCGGCCAGACCGAATCGAACGACTGTTCGCAGGCTAAGGATCGGGGTGGACGCTTGTGTGACGCTGCTCACACGCCCGCCCACTCGGCCTGGACCGCTGCGGTACGGTGCAGAGCGGTTTCTCGCACCGAAAGGGAGGACGCCGTGACCGGCGACCGGCTTACCGCACAGGACGCTTCGTTCCTGCACATAGAGAACGCATCGGCTCACATGCACGTGGCTTCGGTGATGCTGTTCGAGGGACCCCCTCCCCCCTACGACGATCTGCTCGAGGCCATCGAGCACCGGCTCGGCCTGGTGCCCCGCTACCGGCAGCGGCTGGCCTTCGTGCCGTTCGGGCAGGGCCGCCCGCGGTGGGTCGACGACCCCCACCTCAACCTGCGCTACCACCTGCGCTCCACCGCGCTCCCCTCCCCCGGGACCGAGCGTCAGCTGAAGGACCTGGCCGGGCGCGTCTTCTCCCAACAGCTCGACCGGGACAAGCCACTGTGGGAGATCTGGCTGGTGGAGGGCCTGGAGCACGATCGCTTCGCGATGCTGGCAAAGACCCACCACTCGCTCGTGGACGGGATCTCTGGCGTGGACATCATGTCCGTGCTGTTCGACAGCGCCGCGGAGCCGGCGGCGCCGACCGCGCGGGGCGACCGCTGGCTACCGCGCCCCGTGCCGAGTGGGGCTCAGCTGCTGGCCGAGGCCCTGCTGGAGCGGGCCACGATGCCCGCCGAGGTGGCCCGCACCGTGCGATCGGTATTCCGCGGTCCGCGTCGCATGCTCTTCGGCCTCCGGAACGCGGCGGTCGGCGTGGGCGCGATGGCGTGGAGCGGACTCAACCCGGCGCCCGCGACCCCCTACAACGGAACCCTCGGTCCGCACCGCCGCTACACCTGGGTGCGCGCCGAGCTGCGCGACATCAAGGCGATCAAGGACTCGCTCGGCGGAACGGTCAACGACGTGGTGTTGGCCACCGTGGCCGGCGGCCTCGGACGCCACCTCCGCGGCCGCGGGCACAACACCGACGGGCTGGAGCTGAAGGCGATGATCCCCGTCAGCGTCCGCTCGGACGTAGAGCGAGGGGAGCTCGGCAACCGCGTGGCCGCGATGATGGCGCCACTGCCCGTGTGGTGCCAGGAGCCGCTCGCCCGGCTCGACATCGTCCGCGAGGAGTTGAAGGGCCTGAAGAGCGGTGGGCAGGCCGTGGGGGCTCAGGTGCTCACCGACCTGACCGGGTTCGCGCCGGCCACGATCATGGACCAGGCGGCGCGGCTGATGTCCCGCCAGCGCTTCTTCAACCTGGTGGTGACCAACGTTCCCGGACCGCAGTTCCCGCTCTACATGGCGGGCCGCCGGATGATCGAGGCGTTCCCGATGGTGCCGCTCGCCGCGGGCCAGGGCCTCGGTGTGGCCCTGCTGTCCTACCACGGCAAGATCAACTTCGGCCTGGTCGGGGACTTCGATCTGATGTGGGACCTGGACGCGCTGGCCGACGACGTGCGCTTCTCGCTGGCCGAGCTGGCCGAGGTGGCAGGCGTTGACCTGACGCCGGTGCGCCGATCCGTCGAGGCGCCCGTGGAGGCATGAGGGACAGGCTGGCCGACAGCGCGCGCTCACTCGGCCTGGACGTGCGCGTGCAGCGGCTCGAGAGCTCGACGCGGACGGTGACCGACGCCGCGCGGGCCGTGGGGTGCCAGGAGGCGGAGATCGCCAAGGCGATCGTGTTTGTGGCCGACGGCGACCCGATCCTCTGCGTTGCATCGGGCCGCCACCAGATCGACACCGGGCGGCTGGCCGACGAACTGGACGTGGCCGAGGTGCGCAAGGCGGGCGCGGACGAGGTTCGCGCCGCCACCGGCTTCGCGATCGGAGGCGTGCCGCCGTTCGGCCACGATCTGCCCGTGATCCTGGACGAGGAGCTGCTCACCCATGATCGGGTCTGGGCCGCCGCCGGAGATCCGCACAGCCTGTTCGCGGTGGATCCGCACGAGCTGGCCCGCTGCACCGGCGCCAGGGTCGCGCGCGTGGGCGCCGACGGCCGGCCCTCGTAAAGCCGGAGGGCGCCCCACACCTCGGCCACACCAGCGCCGAGCCGCGTGCCAGGATTTGCGGTGGGCATGATCACGGGCCTGACCCTTCTCGTCGCTGTGGCCGGTGCGGGCGCGCCGGTGCAGCCCGTGGCCGCCCTGCCCGCGCCGGCTTCGATCCGCTCGGCCCGCCGCTGGCTCTCGACCCGCCGCGGGGTGAACTCGATGGCCGTGTTGGACACCCGGGGCCGGGTTCACGGCCTCGCCGCCGGGCGGCCCTACGTGTCGGCTAGCGTGGTCAAGGCGATGCTGCTCGTGGCATCGCTTCGGGCTGCCGGCAACCGTCGCCCGACGCCGTCCGAGCGGGCGCTGCTCGAGCCCATGATCCGCTGGTCGGACAACGACCGCGCGGACGCGGTGTACGCCCGCGTCGGTGACCGCGGCCTGAGCGTGGTGGCCAAGCGTGCCGGCATGCGGGCCTTCACCGTGGCCGGCTACTGGGCCTCCGCCACGATCACGGCTCGTGACCAGGCCGTCTTCTTCCGCCGCACGTTTCGCATGGTGCCAGCCCGCGCCCGCCCCTTCGCCCGGCGCGTGCTGTCCTCGGTGGTGCCCGCTCAGCGGTGGGGGTTCGCCCGCGCCGCCCGCGCGAACGGATTCACCACGTACTTCAAGGGCGGATGGCGATCCACTGCCCGCGGGCGCCTGGTGCACGAGGCGGCGTTCTTCGAGCGCGGCGCCAAGCGCCGCTTCTCGATGGCCGTGCTCACCGACGGCAACCCCAGCCACGAGTACGGAACGGCCACCCTGCGCGGCGTGGCCCGGCGGGTGTTCCGCCCACCCGGACGTGCCGCCGGCGGGCACGGGCGATTCAGCGTCGAGGCCTGCCGGGGTGAGTGGTGGCCGGTCGAGCGTGACCTTGGAGGCTCGCGGGCGTTCGATCTCACGCTCGGCTGCCCGGGCCTCAACCCGCGATAATCGACTCCATGAGCGACCTCCTTCGCGTCGCGCTGGCCCAGATCGACCCGACCGTCGGTGACGTGCCGGGCAACGCGAGAAAGATCTCGGAGTACACCGCCGTGGCGCGGGAGCGGGGTGCGGGCCTCGTGGTGTTCCCCGAGCTGGCGATCACGGGCTACCCGCCGGAGGACCTGCTGCTGAAAACAAGCTTCCTCGACGCCGCCGCAGCCGCGGTGGACGAGCTGGCCTCGCAGACCCGCGGGATCGTCGCCGTGGTGGGCTTCCCGGAGCAAGCCGGGGACGTGTACAACGCCGCTGCGGTGCTGGCGGACGGCCGTGTGGTTGCGGTGTACCGCAAGATGTACCTCCCCAACTACGGGGTCTTCGACGAGCAGCGCTACTTCCAGTCGGGATCCGAGGCCGTGATCTTCGAGCTCAACGGCATCTCGGTGGGCCTATCCATCTGCGAGGACATCTGGGAGCCCGGCCCGCCGGCGATGGCCGAGGCGCTGGCCGGGGCCCAGGTGCTCGTGAACCTGTCGGCCTCCCCGTACCGGATCGGCTACGGCGAGCGCCGCGAGCGGATGATCGTCCAGCGCGCGGTGGACTACCTCGCCTCGGTGGTGTTCGTGAACACCGTCGGCGGGCAGGACGAGCTGGTCTTCGACGGGCACAGCGTGGCTGTGGATCAGGACGGCCGTGTTCTCGCCCGCTGCCCCCAGTTCCAGGAGTCGCTGACGCTCTGCACGATCGATCCGGCGGAGGTGGTGGCGGCACGCCTGCGCGACACGCGCCACCGAACGAACGTGCGGCGCCAGGAGCGGGCGGTCCGCCGGTCCGAGGCCGAGCCCGCGGTGGTGCGCACCGGGTCGGTGTCCGTGGAGTCGCACCCCGAGCGCGTGGGCGGCGAGCTCGCCGGCCTGCTCGGGCCCGAGGAAGAGGTCTACGCGGCCCTGAGGACCGGCCTGCGCGACTACGTGGACAAGAACGGCTTCGAGCGGGTGGTGCTTGCGCTGTCGGGTGGGATCGACTCCGCGCTCACCGCGCTGATCGCCGTGGACGCGGTGGGCGCCGACCGGGTGGCGTGCGTGTCGATGCCCTCCCCCTACTCCAGCGAGGGCACGCGCGCGGACGCGCGGGCGATCGCCGCGAACCTGGGCACGGAGTTCCACGAGCTCGGGATCCAGGACGCCATGGACGTCTACGAGCGGCTGCTGGCTGAGCCGTTCGCGGGTGGCGAGTCCGGCGTCGCGGAGGAGAACCTCCAGGCCCGCATCCGCGGCAACGTGGTGATGGCCCTGTCCAACCGCTTCGGCTGGCTCGTCCTGACCACCGGCAACAAGTCGGAGCTGTCGGTGGGCTACGCGACGCTCTACGGGGACATGGCCGGCGGCTTTTCCGTGCTGAAGGACGTCTTCAAGGGCTGGGTCTACCGGCTCGTGCGCTGGCGGAACGAACAGGAGGGACGCGAGCTGGTGCCCGCTTCGGTTCTCGATCGACCTCCGTCCGCCGAGCTGCGCGCAGACCAGCTGGACGAGGACTCGCTGCCACCCTACGACGTGCTCGACGCGATCCTGGCCGGCTACGTCGAGGAGGACCTGGACGCCGCCGGCCTGGTGGCGCGCGGACTGCCGGCGGAGGACGTCGAGCGCGTGATCGCGATGGTTGATCGAGCCGAGTACAAGCGCCGCCAGGCGCCTCCCGGGATAAAGATCTCAACCAAGGCCTTCGGCCGCGACCGGCGACTGCCGATCACCAACCGCCACCAGAGCACCGCCCACCCGCCGACCGAGCGCCACCTGCGAGCGCTCAGCTGATGTGACGAGCGCGGGCGGCGTCATCGGCCCCGCCTAGGGTTCCGAGGGCAAGTCTTCTTCCGACGACGCCAAGCGTTAGTCGCCGGCGGAAGCGCGGTCCGGTAGATGCGAGCGCTGGCGACGATTCATGCGTCGACCGTGAGATGCCGATGACTTCTTGATGAATCGCTCGGACTCCGGGCGTGCGCGATCCGACCGCTTCCGCTTTCCACGGCTGACGCTCAGTCGTCGCTTTGGCCTTGTCGTGCTGCTGGTCGTGCCCCTCGTGGCCACGGTGTGTGTGGTGGGCGGCAGGGGCGTCCAACGGATGAACGTCGAGGTCAGAGACCTCTATGAGGATCAGTACAGGCAGACACTCGCCTCCTCGCAGCTGAGGCGAAGCCTGGGTAGGGCTCAGACGGGCGCGCTGCTGCTCATACAGACGAATGACCCGCGCCTGCAGGAGCGGTTCAACACGAGGCTCGCCCTCCGCACGACCATCCACGAAAACGACTTCTGCGCCCGCTGGGGCGGGGAGGAGTTCCTCATCCTCCTGCCCCAGACGGACGCCCAAGGCACGCGAGCGGCGGCCGAGAAGGTTCGTGCCGCGATCGGGAAGATCACCGTTCCGGCCGTGCAACGGCCGATCAGCGCAAGCCTGGGCGTGGCGGTGCTTCCGCTCCACGCTGTTGACGCGACGGGACTGGTCCGAAGCGCCGACCGAGCGCTGTACATGGCGAAGGCCGCAGGACGCAACCGGGTCGAGATGGTCGAGGCCGGCGAAACCCACCTCGGCAGCAGACCGGCGACGATGGATCCGGCACTTCTAGCCTAGGGCCGGGGTCGTACGGCCAGAATCACCTGGCTGGTGGCGCAGAGGCGGTCGTCGTCGTCGGTGAACCGCACGGTCCACACCCAGCTCGTGCGGCCGCGGTGCAACGGCTCGGCGGCAGCGTGCACCGTGCCCTCGGTCACGGGCCGCAGGAAGGTCGTGTAGTTGGACTGCCCCACGGCGAAGCTGCCGCGCTCGGCCACGACCATGTGGGTGGTCGCCGACACCATCGACTCGGCCAGGGCCGCGTAGGCGCCCCCGTGCACGAGGCCGAGCGGCTGGGAAACGCGTTTGTCGACCGCGAAGCGTCCGCGGGCACCGTCCGCGCTCGCCTCCAGCAGCTCGAAGCCGAGCACGTCGTCGAGAGTACCCGCGGCGGGGTAGCCGGCGGCCTCCGGGTCGGTCACCCACCGCAGGCTACAGTTCGCCGAGAATGGCGACCTTCGACCAGCTCTCCGCGGAGCAGCGCGCCATCGTCGAGCTGGTGCTCGGCCGCGGCAAGGACTATGCAGAGCTATCCGAGATGCTCGACGTGCCCGAGCCCCGCGTGCGCGAGCTGGCCCGCGACGCGCTCGTGGACCTGGCTCCGGTCAGCGCGAAACGGGTCGAGGAGGACTGGCGCGGCCAGCTGGCCGACTACGTGCTCGGACAGCAGGCGGGTCCGGAGGCCACCGCGACCCGCGGCCACCTTCGGCGCTCCGAGGCCGCGCGGACCTGGGCCCGCTCGCTGCTCGACTCGCTGGACCAGCTGTACGACAACGGATCGCTGCCCGCCATCCCCGACGGCGAGCGTCCGGCCCGCGCCCGGCGCTCCGCGTCACCCGAGGGCGGTGGACTGGGGAGCGCCGACGCGGTCCGCCGTCCACGCGTCCTGGCCGGTGCCGGCACGTTGGCCGTCGCGGCGCTGCTCGGCGTGCTGGTGTGGCCCGGTGGCGTGCTCACCGGGGGAGACGACGACGATCCGGGGACCGAGCGCGCGGCGGCCGACACGGCACCCAAGCGCGCGGCGGGCGCCGCCGTGCTGCTGGGGCAGGGCGGCGACCGGGCGATCCAGGTGCAGGTCACGGGCCTGGAGCGCAGCAACGACCGCTTCGCCTACGAGGTCTGGCTCTACGACACCAAGGATCGCGCCCGCTCGGTCGGCGGCACGCTCACCGACGCCAACGGCAACTTCGCGGCCTCGGCCAACCTGCCCAAGAACTTCGCCGGCTTCCGTTTCATCGACATCTCGCGCGAGCCGGTGGGCGGGCCGAGGACGCACAGCGGGCAGTCAGTGCTGCGCGGGGCCATGCCCGACCGCCTGGCCAAGGCCGAGGGCACCCAGATCACCCGCCTTGGCCAGGTGGTCCTGAGCCCGCCGCCGGCCGCCGGCTGACGCGTCAGTCCGGCAGCAGCTTCCCGGGGTTCATGACCCCCAGCGGGTCGAGCGTGGACTTGGCCGACCGCAGAACGGCGATGCCCAGATTCCCCACCTCGGCCGGCATCCACGCCGCATGGTCGCGGCCGACGGCGTGGTGGTGGGTGATCGTGCCTCCGTTCGCGACGATCGCATCCATGGCCGCGGCCTTGGCCGCGCGCCACTGGCCGAGGGCATCCTCGTGGTCCTGGCGGGCCAGGAAGGTGAAGTAGAGCGACGCGCCCGACCGGTAGAGATGGGAGACGTGGCAGAGCACCACTGCCGGCGTCCCCCGGCCGCCAAGCGCCCCCCTGAGCGCTTCGCCCACGGATCCGTGCAGGTGGCCGAGGTTCCTCCAGGTGGTGGCGGTCTCGAGCGTCTCCACGAGCACTCCGTGGTCCAGCAGCTCGTCGCGCAGGTAGGGGGCGGCGAAGCGGCCGCGAAGCCACGCCTGACCGGGACGCGAGCCCAGCGCCACGCCGCCTCCCGCGCGCAGCAGGCCGGCGCTGTGGATCCGCCGGCGCTCGGTCTCGTCGGGGTCGCCGTCGAAGCCCGCGATCGCCAGGCAGCCGCCGTCGTGGCCGCGCGCCCGCAGGTAGGCCTTGCCGATCCGCTCGGTGCGGCTGCCCGTGGACGCCATGGCCAGGGACATCCTGGTCTCGTGCTCGTCGGACAGGCGTGCGACGTCGGGGGATGCGTCGGCCTGCTCCATCACGCGAAATGCCTCACACCCCTCCTCGAACGAGCGGAACGACCACGCTTCGTAGCGGCGCGTCTCGGGCGCCGGGCGCACGCGGAGGGTCACCTCGCTCACCACGCCGAGCACGCCCTCGGAGCCCACGAGCAGCTCGCGCATCGACGGCCCGGCCGCCGTGGCCGGCACGGCCTTCGTGTCCACCTGCCCGGCCGGGGCGATCAGCCGAAGGCCCTCGACCAGCTCGTCGATCCGCCCGTAGCCCGTTGACGCCTGCCCCGCGGAGCGGGTGGCCACCCAGCCGCCGACGGTGGAGAACTCGAACGACTGCGGGAAGTGCCCGAGCGTCAGGCCGTGCTGCCCCAGCGCCGCCTCCGCCGCCGGCCCCAGCATCCCACCCTCCAACCGAGCGGTGAGCGAGGTGCGGTCCACGTCCAGGAGGCGGTCCAGGCCGCGCAGGTCGACCGTCAGGGCCGCGGCATGGCCTTGGCGGACAGCCTCGACGCCGCCCACCACGCTGGTGCCGCCGCCGAAGGGGACCACCGCCACCCGCTCGCGCGCGCAGAGCTCCAGCAGGGTGCCCACTTGGTCGGTTGACGTGGGCACGGCCACCGCGTCGGGCGCTCCGCCGGCGTCGCCCGCCCGCAGGCGAACCAGGTCGGGGTAGCTGCGGCCTGCGGCGTGCTCCACCCGCGCCTGGCGATCGTCGCGCAGGGCCGAGGCGCCGACGATCCGGGTCAGGCCGTCACGGACGCTCTCTGCCAGCGCGGAGTCGGCCAGGCGCACGTCCTCCAGCGCGGCACGTTGCACCGTGGCCGCGGGGTCCACGCCGAGTTCGTCGCGCAGCAGCGCCTGTGCCATCTCCGGCAGCGGTCGGTCGTGCCCGTCCTCGCCCCAGCCCCACCACCTCACGTGGCGCCCTCCCGAGGGGCGAAGATGGCCTCGACGGCCTCCACCGCGCCCTCCACCTGGCGCCGCGCGGCGGCCCGCAGCTGGAACGGGGCAAAGCGCGCCCATCCGCGCGGGCGCTGGCGCAGCGTCAGCTCCAGGCGTGTGTCCTCGCCTAGCGGGGCGAGCACGATCTCCGTAGTGGACTCGGCCAGGATCCGCTCGAACGGCGTCTCGTCCAGCTCCTGCACCCACACCAGACGCCTGGACGGCTCCTCCTCCACCCGGGTGTAGTCGGCCCGCACGCTCCGGCCGCCCCCGGAGGTCAGCACCGTGGTCCAGGCCTGCGCCGTGGCCTCCTCCACCCGTGCGACGCCGGGCCACCACAGCGGCAGACGCCAGGGGTCGCTCACCAGGTCCCACACCTCGGGCGCCGGGGCCTGGAGGGTCGTGGAGCGCCGGACGTTCACTCGGCGTGGTAGCTCACGAGCGCGTTTACGTCGTGCGGACGCAGGCGCTCACGACCCCCGAGGAAGGCAAGCTCGATCACGAAGGCGCATCCTGCCACGACGCCGCCCGCCTTCTCGACCAGCCCGCAGAGCGCCTCGGCGGTGCCGCCGGTGGCCAGCAGGTCATCGTGGACGAGCACGCGCGCGCCGTCACGGATCGCGTCGGTGTGCACCTCCAGCGCGTCCACCCCGTATTCCAGCTCGTACTGCATCGAGTCGGTCGGCCGCGGCAGCTTCCCCGGCTTGCGGGCAAGGATGAAGCCGGCGCCCGCCGCGATGGCCACGGCACCCCCCAGCACGAACCCGCGCGCCTCGGCCGACATCACGTAGTCCGCCTGCACCGCGTGGGCGTAGCCGCTAAGGGCATCGACCGTAGCGCGCAGCGCGTCGCGGTCGAGAAACAGCGGCGTTATGTCCTTGAACACGATGCCCGGTCGCGGGAAATCCGGGATGTCGCGGATGTGGTCCTCCAGGCGAACCACTGACTAGCGAGCGAGCTTGCGCAGGTCCCGGATCAGCAGCAGGTGCTTGAGATGAGACGAGATGGCGGCGAGGTTCTCCAAGGTCTCCACCGCCTCCTTGCGCCGCTCGGGATTGCGCGAGCGCAGCGCCGGCGCCAGGATCTGCTCGAGCAGCGCCGCCTCGCGGTCGGCCGAGGTGCGAAAGACGCGGAGGTTGCGGCCGCCCACCCCGAAGCGCTTGAGCTCAGTCACGGCGCGCACGATCTCGCGCTCGGTGTCGTCGTAGAGGACCTCGCCGTCCCGGCGCTCGCCCTTGATCACCCCGTAGTCCTCGAGCTCCTTGACGAGGCCACGGTCGGCACCGGTGTCCTCCAGCACCTCGTCCAGGCGATAGAGCGAGCCCGGGCCGCGGAGCGCAACCGTCGTGCGCCGGCCGGAACGCTGCTCGGGCGGCGCGGTCTTGGCCACCTCGGCGTCCGCGCGGCCGGCGGCCAGCTCCTGGCGGATCACCCGCAGCGGCAGGAACTCGTCTCGCTGCAGGCGCAGGATCGTGCGCAGCCGGGCCAGGTCGGCTGCGCTGTACAGGCGGTAGCCCCCCGGCGTGCGGCGCGGCGCCAGCAGCTTCTGGTCCTCCAGGTACCGGATCTTGGAGATCGAGATGTCGGGGAACTCACGCTCCAGCGTCTTGCAGACCGCCCCGATCGTAAGCGCCTTCTCCTTGCGGGGCGGCGCCTCGTTGTCCACCTCGACGCTCATCGCTCGAGGTACGTCAGCTTGTACTTGCCCACCTGCAGCTCGTCCCCATCCTGCAGCCGATGGGACTCGATCCGGCGGCGGTTGACGTAAGTGCCGTTCAGCGACCCGAGATCATCGATGTAAAGGCCGTCACGCCGACGCACCAGCAGGGCGTGGTTGCGCGACACCGTCACGTCGTCCAGGAAGATCTCCGCCTCGGGGCTGCGGCCGATCGTCATCCGCGGAGCTCCGAGGGCGAACGCCTCGCCCGAACGCCCGCCGCCGGAGCGGATCACGAGCGTGGCCCCCTCGCCGATTACCTCCCCGAGGTCGACCGGCTTGAGCTCGCCGGACTCGCCCACCTGGAAGACCTCGGTGGTGTCTCCCTCGCGCTCCGCCTGATCAGGGAGGAACGCGCCGCACTTCTGGCAGTAGTTGGCTCCCTCGGCGTTGACGAAGCCGCACTCGGGGCAATGCACGGTCCGGCCTCCTACTGCGGGTCCGGGTCGTCCGGGATCGCCTTGCCCGAGAGGATGTCGGTCAGCTGCTGCACGTCCGCGCCGCTGATGGCGGACTCGCCGTCCGCGTGGCGCTTGCGCAGGCGGTTGACGAGCTCCGCGCGCAGGATGTCGATCTTCCCGTGCAGGATGCGGCGCCGGTAGGAGACCTCCTGCTCTTCTTCGGTCAGTTCCTGGATCAGGTCCTTGAGCTCGTCGTCGGACAGGGCTCCAAGGTCAGGAAAGGTTTCCATGTGGCTTAGTCGTTCCTTTCGCGGTGAGGGACGCGGAGTATAGCCCAATTCTCAAGTTGAGCTTGAGGGTCGCTCCGCGCTGAGGGCGCGCCGCCCGGCCTGGAGGTACTGGACCGTGGCGGCGAGCGTGAGGGCCAGGCCGAAGTAGAGCAACGCGTCGGAGAACCACGTCTCCACGATGAAGGCAAGCGCAAGTGCGGACATGACGGGCCAAACGGCCCACCGTCCCAGCATGTTGATTTCCAGGTCCCAGCCCCGTTTGAAGGCGATCCGCGTGAGCACGAGCATCAGCGCCTCGCGAGCGGCCAGCGCAGCCAACGCCCAGCGTGGCAGCAGCTCGAAGTGCCACGCCACGACCGCGCCGCAGAGCACCAGCAGCCGGTCCGTCAACGGGTCCAGGAGCGCCCCGAGCCGGCTGTACTGGCCGGTGATGCGCGCCGCCATGCCATCGGCGTAGTCGCTCCAGGCGATGACCGCGAACAGGATCGTGGCCGCGGTGCTCCGACCGTCGCCCGACCCCAGGGCGAGCACCAGGAAGAGCGGGAGGAGGGCGATGCGGACGAAGCCGATCGCGTTGGGAATCGTCCACGGGTTGAGCGGCTGCTCGCGGCGCGTCTCCGGCGGCGGTCCTCCCGACCGGTCCAGGCCCAGCAGGCGGCGCTTGGTCAGGGGAGCTCGCGCCACAACCCCGCCACCGCGCTCGCTGCCTCGGCCAGCGGCACAGTGCGCTTCTCGCGCCCACGGCGCACCTGCACCTCGAGCTCGCCTGCCTCCAGGCTGCGCCGGCCGACGGTCACGCGCAGCGGGCAGCCCAGCAGCTCGGCGTCGGCGAACTTCTCCCCCGCGCTCGAGGCGCGGTCGTCGTACAGCACGTCCAGACCCTCATCACGCAGTTCGATGTAGAGCCGGTCGGCCAGCTCGCGGGCCTCCTCCCCCTCCTTGCCGAGCGTGACCAGCTCCACGTCGAACGGCGCCAGCGCGCGCGGCCAGCAGATGCCCGCGTCGTCCGCGAACTGCTCGATCGCGGCGGCGACCACGCGTGCTGGCCCGATCCCGTAGGACCCCATCCAGATCGGCCACTCCTTGCCCTCCTCGTCGAGGTATCGGGCGTCGAGTGGCTCGGAGAAGCGCGTGCCGAGCTTGAAGATGTTGCCGACCTCGATCGCCGGCTCGATCGTGATGGTGCCGCCGTCGGGGGCGGTGTCGCCGGCCTCCACCGAGCGGACGTCGGCCCACTCTGCCTGGAAGTCGCGGCTCGGGTCCACTCCGCGCAGGTGGGCGTCCCTCCGGTTGGCTCCGGCTACGAGACCGCCGAGCCCGCGCAGCGCCTCGTCGGCCAGCACGTCCACCTGCGCCCCCACGGGTCCGATGAAGCCCGCCGGGGCGCCGAACTCCCGATCCAGCTCGTCGGGGTGCGCCGCCCGGGCGGCGGCCCCGAGCGCGTTCCGGAGCTTGATCTCGTTCAGTCGGTGGTCGCCCCGCACCAGCACCAGCACGGGTCCCCGCCCGTCCACGATCATGGGCAGCGCCTTGATCAGGGCGCCAGCCGGGACCCCCAGCTGACCCGATACCTGCTCGATGGTGGTCGCTCCCGGGGTGTCCACCGCCTCGGGAGCGTCCAGCGCGGGCGGCAGGCCCTCTACGTCCTGAGGGGTGGCGCCGGCGACCTCCACGTTGGCCGCATAGCCCGCGCCGCTCAGGGCCACGTCGTTCTCCCCCGCCGGGCAGGGCGCCATGTACTCGTGGGCGCCGAAGCCACCCATCATCCCGACATCGGACTCCACCCGGTACCACTCGAGGCCCGACCGGTCGAAGATGCGGTCGTAGGCCTCCACCAGCAGCTGGTAGGAGGCGTCCAGGCCGGCCTCGTCGCGATCGAAGGAGTAGGCGTCCTTCATGATGAACTCGCGCGTGCGCAGCACACCGGCGCGCGGCCGCGGCTCGTCGCGCTCCTTGGTCTGGAAGTGGTACAGCAGCTTCGGCAGGTCGCGATAGGAGCGGACCTCGCGGGCCACGTGGAAGGTCAGGTTCTCCTCATGGGTCATGGCCAGCACCAGCTCGGCGCCGCGGCGATCCTCGAGCTTGAACACCTCGTCTATGTCGTAGCGGCCGCTGCGCTTCCAGAGGTCCGCCGGCTGCAGCACCGGCATCAGCATCTCGGCGCAGCCGATCGCGTCCAGCTCCTCGCGGATGATCTGCTCGACGCTGCGGTGGGCACGCCACCCGGCCGGCAGCCAGGTCCACATCCCGGCTCCGAGCTGGCGGGCCAGGCCCGCCCTCACCAGGAGCCGGTGGGACACCGCCTCGGCGTCGGCCGGATCCTCCCTCTGGGTCGGCAGGAAGTAGCGGGACAGCCGCGTCACGCGCGCGAGTCTATTGCCGGGTCACGCGCCGCCCCCGTGGGCCTCATGCTCGGTCCGCGGCGAGCTCTACTGGACCCTGGTCCTGTCCAACGCAGTAGACACCCGGCGAAACTGGACGCCCGGAGAGCCTTCGCGGACGCCCGGAGAAACTACGCCCGGCTGAAGCGGCGGCCCTCGGTGGGCGATTCGTCCTCGCCCAGGACCACGCGCTTGGCGGTGGAGCCGCCGTTTCCGGCCATCGGAAGCCCCTTGCCGTCGTCCAGCGCATGCTCGGTCGCCGCGGCGGCCTCCATGGCTGCGATGCGCTCGGGGGTCAGCTCGCCGGCGTTCTCCTCCTCGATCCTCTCCAGCCACTCGGCGCCCTCGGCGGCCTTCCGGCGGTCCACCTCCACACGGCCGATCTTGAGCGACTTGTCGATCTCGCTGAAGAGCTCCTCCACCAGGAGGTCTTGAGGCACCTTCCGCAGCGGCTCGCCGTGGGCGAAGATCAGCCCCTCGTTCTTCGCCCCGGTGATGCCGAAGTCCGCGTGCGAGGCCTCACCGATGCCGTTGACCGCGCAGCCCAGCACGGCGACTTCGATCGGCTCGTCGTACTGGCGCAGGCGCTCCTCGATCTCGGCAACGACGGTGTCCATGTCGAACTGGAGACGCCCGCACGTGGGGCACGCGATCAGGACCGGGCCGCGCTCTCGCAGCTTCAGGGCCTTGAGCACCTCCCAGGCGACCTTGACCTCCTCCTCCGCGTGGAAGGTGGAGAGGGAGATGCGGATGGTGTCCCCGATGCCGTCGGCCAGCAGCGTGCCTAGACCGACCGCCGACTTGAGCGAGCCCGACCACTTGGTGCCCGCCTCGGTGATGCCCAGGTGCAGCGGGTAGTCGATTCGCTCGGAGAGGAGCCGGTTGGACGCGATCGTGTTGGGCACGCTCGTGGACTTGATCGAGACCTTGAAATCGTCGAAGTCCAGCCGCTCCATCAGGTCCACGTACTCGACCGCGGCGCTCACGAGTGCCTCGACAGGATCCGATCGCTCCAGCTCGTGGAGGTGCTTGGGCAGCGACCCGGAGTTGACCCCCACGCGCATCGGCACCTTGGCCGCGCGTGCCCGGTCGACCACCTCGCGCGTCTTGTCGTGCCCCCCGATATTGCCCGGGTTGATGCGGATGCAGTGGGCGCCGGCGTCGATGGCCTTGAGGGCAAGCGTGTGGTTGAAGTGGATGTCCGCGATCACCGGGATCGGCGACTCGCGCACGATGCGCCTGAGCGCCTCGACGTCCTGGTCGCGCGGGACCGCGCACCGGACCAGGTCCCCGCCCTCATCGGCGATGGCGTGGATCTGGCGCATCGTGGCCTCGTAGTCGGCAGTTTCGGTCTTGGTCATCGACTGGACCGCCACGGGCGCCCCACCGCCGATCTTGACCCCGCCAACGTCTATCTGTCGCCCGGACGCCACCGCCCATTGATGGTAGTGGGCCGGGGGTGCGCCCTTTCGACAAGACGCCTGCTCAGCGGGCGTACAGCGCTTCGATCTCCTCCGCGTACTTCTGCGCGATCGGTTTGCGCTTGAGCTTCATCGTGGGGGTCAGCTCCTCCCCCCCGGGCTGCCAGTCCACGGGCAGGATCTTGAACTTCTTGATCTGCTCCACGCGAGCCATCTCCTCGTTAGCCGCTTCGATGCCGCGCTGCACCTCGGCCACCACCGCCTCGTTCCCGGCCAGGGCCTCCGGCGAGGTGTCCTCGATGCCGTGCTGGCCGGCGAAGGCGGGCGCCACGTCGGGATCGAGCGTGACCAGCGCCACGTTGAAGGGCTTCATGTCGCCGATGGCGACCGCCTGGCCGATCAGCGGACTCGAGGCCTTGACCTTGGCCTCGATGTTGGCCGGGGACATGTTCTTGCCGGCCGCGTTGATGATCAGCTCCTTCTTGCGGTCGACGATCTTGAGGTAGCCGTCCTCGTCGAACTCGCCCACGTCACCGGTGTGCAGCCAGCCCTCCTCGTCCAGTGCCTCGCTGGTCTGGTCGGGCAGGTTGCGGTAGCCCGTCATGATGATCGGCCCGCGGATCAGCACCTCGCCGTCATCAGCGAGCTTGATCTCGGCGCCCGGGGACACGGGGCCCACGGTGCCGATCTTGATCCGGTCGGGCGGGTTGCACGTTCCGTAGCCGCAGGTCTCGGACATCCCCCACAGCTCGGCCAGCGGCACGCCGATGGCGTGGAAGAACTCGATGACCTCGCGGGGCGTGGGCGCGGCCCCGACGTTGACCGACTCCACGTCATCCAGGCCCAGGCGGGCCCGGATCTTGGACAGGACGAGCTCGTCCGCCTTGGCGTGGTCCGCCAGCAGCTCCTCGGACAGCTGCTCTCCGGCCTGGTCGGCCTTGACCTTCTTCAGTCCCACGGCGAGGGCCCACTCGGTGGCCTGCTTTCTCGCCTCGTCCTGCTCGGCGGCCACCCCGGCCTCGATGGCGGCCTTGAGCTTCTCCCAGATCCGCGGCACGGCAAAGAACCACGTCGGCCGCACCTCGGGCAGGTAGGCCACCACCTGGCGCGGGTCCTGGCAGCACGTGGTGGTGAAGCCGAGGACCATGGGCAGGTAGTGGCTGCACGCCCGCTCGGCGATGTGCGCCATCGGCAGCCAGGACACCACCCGGCCCTCGTCGGGGAACGCGATCACCTGGTCGAAGCCGCGCACGGCGGAGAGGAGGTTCGCGTGCGTGAGCTGCACGCCCTTGGGCGGGCCGGTGGTGCCCGACGTGTAGATCAGCGTCAGCAGGTCGTCCTCGCCCACGGCCCGCCAGCTGGCCTCGAAGTCGAAGTCGTCCTTGCCGCTGGCCACCACGCCGTCGACGGTCAGGCTGCCGTCGGAGCCGTCGCCGTCGACCACGACAAGGTGCTCGACGCCGTCGAGCCCGCCGACCTGGTCGAGGAAGGCCCGCTCGGTGACGACGATGCGCGCCTGGGCGTCCGAGATCTGGTACTGGATCTGCTCCCGGGCGTAGGTGTTGTAGATCGAGAACGGCGCGGCCCCCAGGTGCAGCGCGGCCGAGTCGAAGCAATGGAATTCGGGGCGGTTGACGAGCATGATCCCGAGGGTCCCGCCGGCACCGAGCCCGAGGCCCGCTAGGCCGGCGGCCAGGGCCTCCACGCGCTCCGCGTACTCGGCCCAGGTCATGGTCTGCTCGTCGTCCTTGAGGCGCAGCGCGGGGCGGTCGGCGTGCGTCCGTGCCGTGAGCTGGAAGGCCTCAGCCATGGTGGACGCGTCCAGTCCGGGCGGGCGGCCCGTGCGTCGCTCTGCCGTGATGCTCATCTCTTCCCCCTCGAAGCCGCTGTGGCCCGCGAGCCTACCGGCTCCGCCCAGGGGGCCCCGCCCTCCTCGCTGGCGAGGAGCGCAGCCCGATCGCTGGTCGGGCGAGCACCGCAGCTTTCCCTCCTACCGAACCTGGAACCCCTCGCCCGATAGCCGGTCGATGTCGTTGGACAGGCCCACGAGGAAGATCAGGATCACGAGCATGAAGCCCACCACCCCGGCTCGCTCCATCACGCTGAACGGCACGGGGCGCCGGCGGACCTTCTCCACGATGGCCCAGAAGATGTGGCCCCCGTCGAGGGGCAGGAACGGGAACAGGTTCACGATCGCGAGCGACAGCGAGATGATGGCGAGGATCGCCACCGCGTCGGCGACGTCGTTGAGGATCGTCTGGCGTGTGGCCTCGTAGGAGCCCACGACGCCCGAGATCTCCTTGCGCTGCTCGGAGTCGATCAGCCGGGCGGGCAGCTCGAGGGTGGCCCTGGTGATGTTCCAGAACTGCGTCGCCGTCAGGTTCAGGGCGTTGCCGAACGACAGGTCCTCCCGCGGGCCGGGTGCGTAGGCAAACCCGAGCCGCGTTCGCTCCACCCGCGGGTCGTACTCGGGCACGAGCCGAATGGTGCGGCGTTGTCCGCCGCGATCGATCAGCAGCGTGACCGGGGTTTCGGCCCGGCAGCCCTTCACGGGCGTCGCGTTCGGGCACTCGTGGGTGGCCACCCGGTCGGCGAACGCCCTCTGGTCACCGCCCCGGCCATCCACACGGATCAGCCGGTCTCCCTCCTGGAGCACTCCGACGGCGGGGAAGCCGGGTTCGATCGGGCCGACCTCCTTGGTGGAGGTCTCGCGCCCGATGAGGAAGAAGAACACGAACAGCAGCAGGAACGCCAGGATCAGGTTCACGATAGGGCCGGCGGAGATGACCGCGATCCGCTTCCACACCGGCTGGGCGTAGTAGGCCCGGGTGCGGACCTCGTCTGGGAGGTCCTCGTCCGGGTTCATGCCGGTGATCTTCACGTAGCCGCCGAGCGGCGTCGCGCCGAGGGCGTACTCGGTCTCCCCGATCTTCTTCTTGGCGATGGTCGGCGGGAAGAAGAGCGAGAACCGCTCCACACGCATGCCGACCCACTTGGCGACGCCGAAGTGCCCGAGCTCGTGCAGGATCACCAGCAAGGCGAAGCCGACAAAGGCCAGCAGCCAGCTCACGCGCTGACCCCCTCGGTCAGGCGGCGCGTGAGATCACGGGCCTCGGCGTCGGCTTCGTAGAGGTCGGAGAAATGGCGTACGGGGCGCGCCGGCAGCTCCTCCAGGGCACGCTCGATCACCCGGGCGATGTCGAGGAAGCCGAGCCCGCCCTCGAGGAACGCGTGGACGGCGATCTCGTTGGAGGCGTTGAGCACGCACGGCGCCGTGCCGCCGGCCCGCGCAGCGTCCCGAGCCAGCCGCAGGCAGGCGAAAGTGTCCGTGTCCGGGGCCTCGAAGGTCAGGGCGCCCAGCTCCACCAGGTCGAGAGCTCGCAGGGGCACGTCCACGCGCTCGGGGTGGTGCAGCGCGTACGAAATCGGCACGCGCATGTCCGGATAGCCCATGTGGGCGAGCGACGCCCCGTCATTCAGGTGCACCACGGCGTGAATGATCGACTGGGGATGCACCACCACCTCGATCGCGTCGTATCCGGTTCCGAACAGGTGGTGCGCCTCGATCAACTCCAGGCCCTTGTTCATCAGGGTCGCGCTGTCGATCGTGATCTTGCCGCCCATCTCCCAGGTGGGGTGAGACAGCGCCTGCTCGCGCGTCACGTCACGCAGCTCGGCCGCGGTGCGCCCGCGGAACGGGCCGCCGCTGGCGGTCAGGACGATGCGGTCCACGGCACCGGGCCGCTCGGAGGAGATCAGCTGGTGCAGCGCCGAATGCTCCGAATCCACCGGGATGATGCGGGCGCCGGTGGCCGCGGCCAGTGCCATGACCAGCTCACCGCCCACCACGAGGCTCTCCTTGTTGGCCAGGGCGAGGTCGATGCCCTCGCCGAGTGTGGCGATCGTGGGCCCGAGGCCCGCAGAGCCGACGAGCGCGTTGAGCACGAGGTCGCAGTCCCCGCCGGTGATCAGCTCCACCAGGCCCTCCGCACCCCCGAGGACATCCCCCGCGGTCCACGACTCGGCGGCCTGGGCGGCGGCGTCGCCGTCGGCCAGCGCGATGCGCGTCACGCCGTGACGAGCGGCCTGCTCGACCAGCGGCTCCCAGCTGGAGCCCGCGGCCAGCCCCACGACCTCGAGGTCCGGGCTGTGCTCCACCACCGCCAGCGCCTGAGTGCCGATGGAGCCCGTGGAGCCGACGATGACGATCCTGCGCACCCCGCTGAGTCTAGGAGGCGGATCTACGCGTAGCCGAGTGCGTAGGCGGCGTAGTACGCCACGGGGATCGTGAAGATCACCGCGTCCAGGCGATCGAGCACGCCGCCGTGGGCTCCGAAGAAGCTGCCCGTGTCCTTGACCTGCAGGTCGCGCTTGACCATCGACTCGAACAGGTCGCCGACGGGGGCGGCCAGGGCGACGCAGAACCCGATCAGCAGCGCGTGGGGCCCCGTCAGCCAGTCCTGGTAGAGGCCGGCCAGCCAGAACACGACGGTGCCGCCCACCACGCCGGCCAGGAGCCCCTCCATGGTCTTGTTCGGCGAGATCGTGTGTGCCAGAGCCGTGCGGCCGTAAAGGCGCCCGCCGAAGTAGGCCGCCGTGTCGCCCAGGAAGGTGGCCAACAAGACGTCGACCATCAGGCCGCTGCCGTGGACCGTCTCGCGCAGCAGGACCGCGTGCACCATCGCGATGCCCACCCAGAGGACGCCGAACAAGGTCGCAGCGATCGCCCACGAGACGTGCGCCCGGCGGGGGCGCAGAAAAGAGAGCCAGAAGGTGAGCGGGAACGCGATGGCCAGCACCATCACCACGTGCCGCGGCTCCCCGTAGAGGGCGGCGGCGATCATGCCGCCCAGGGTCAGGAACCCGGCCAGTTTGACCGGTCGCACACGGCCCATCAGCGTGTACAGCTCGCCGAGGGCCAGCACGCCGAGCGCGAAGATCCCGAGCGCCCACACCAGGCCCCCCTGGCCGACGATCAAGATCGCGAACAGCGCAGCGGGGATCGCGATGAGCACGCGCGACAGCAGGTCCGACTGGCCACGCGGGGGCCGGGTCCGGGCGGCCACGAGTCAGCGCCCCCCGAAGCGGCGCCTGCGTCGGGCGTACTCCTCCAGCGAGTCCTCGAAGGCATGGCGCGAGAAGTCCGGCCAGAGCTCATCGCGGAAGACCAGCTCTGCGTAGGCGGCCTGCCACAGCAGGTAGTTGGAGATGCGCTGCTCGCCGCTGGTGCGAATCAGGAGGTCAGGGTCGTGCATCTCGGGCGCGTACAGGTGGCGACGGAAGTCGTCCTCCGTCTCTCCCGTGAAGGTTCGCGCCGCGTCCACGATCTCCGCCCTGCCCCCGTAGTCGAAAGCCACGAACAGGGTGATGCGGTCATTGCGGCCCGTGGTGTCCTCGGCCCACTCCATCCGGTCCAGCAGCGAGGCGGCCAGCCGGTCACGACGCCCGATGAAGCGCATGCGCACGCCCTCCCCGTGCAGCTCGGGCGTCTCGCGGTCGATTCGCTCGGCGAACATCGCCATCAGGCCGTCCACCTCGGTCTGGGGGCGCGTCCAGTTCTCGGTGGAGAACGAGTACACGGTGAGCTCCCGCACCCCCAGCTCCACCGCGTCCCGCAGGCGCGCCTTGACCACGTCGGCGCCGGCGCGGTGGCCCTCGATGACCGGCAGGCCGCGCCGCTCGGCCCAGCGGCCGTTGCCGTCCGTGATGATCGCGACGTACTGCGCCCGCTCGGCGCTCACACGGCGAGCGCGTGAGGCTCAGACCTCAAGGATCTCCTCTTCCTTGCCGGCCAGCGCGGTGTCGATCTCCCCGATGCGGGCGTCGGTGAGCTTCTGCAGCTCGGACTCGGCCCGATGCTCGTCGTCGGAGCCCACCTCGCCCTCGCTCTTGAGCTCGCGCAGGTCGTGGATGACCTCGCGCCGGACGTTGCGCACGGCCACCCGCCCCTGCTCGGCGATGTTGTGCACGACCTTGACAAGCTCGCGCCGGCGCTCCTCGGTCAGGTCGGGGATCTGCAGCCGGATCACCTGGCCGTCGTTAGACGGCGTCAGGCCCACGTCGGACTCCAGGATCGCCTTCTCGATCGACTTGATCGAGCCCTTGTCGTAAGGGGTGATGGTCAAGAGCCGCGCCTCGGAGGCCGAGATCTGCGCGAGCTGCTTGAGCGGCGTGCTGGTCCCGTAGTAGTCGACGTTGACCCGGTCCAGGAGGTGCGGGGACGCGCGCCCGGTGCGAACGGTCGAGAACTCCGTGCGGGTGGCCTCGACGGACTTGGCCATCCGCTGCTTCGCGTCGTCGATGAAGTCCTTGAGGACGCCGTCGCTCATGTGCTCACCACGGTCCCCACGCGCTCGCCGCAGACTATCCGGTCGATGTTGCCCTCGTCTTCCATGTTGAAGACGTGGATGGGGAGCCCGTTGTCCATGCACAGCGACAGGGCGGTGGAGTCCATCACGGCCAGACGGCGCTCGATCGCCTCGCGGTGGGTGATGGCGGGCAGGAACTCGGCGTCGGGGTGCTCGCGCGGGTCGGCCGCGTATACGCCCTCCACCCCGTTCTTGGCCATCAGGATCGCCTCGGCGTGGATCTCCAGCGCACGGAGTGCGGCCGCCGTGTCGGTGGTGAAGAACGGGTTGCCGGTGCCGGCGGCGAAGATCACGATGCGGCCCTTCTCGAGGTGGCGCATGGCCCGGCGGCGGATGTAGGGCTCTGCGACCTCGGAGATCGTGATCGCCGACTGCACGCGCGTGACCGACCCCACCTTCTCGAGCGCGTCCTGGAGAGCCAGGGCGTTGAGCACGGTGGCGAGCATCCCCATGTAGTCGCCCGTGGCGCGATCCATCCCCGTCGCCGCCGCCGACAGGCCGCGGTAGATGTTTCCCCCGCCCACCACGATCGCGATCTCCACGCCCCGATCGGAGACCGTCTTGACCTGCTGGGCGATCGCCGCGATCCGGGCGGGGTCGGCGCCGTACTCCAGGTCGCCCATCAGCGCCTCGCCCGAGAGCTTGAGCAGGACGCGCTCGAAGGCGGCCCGGGTCACTCCTCGCCGACCTGGAACCGGGCGAAGCGACGGATGACCACGTTCTCCCCGGTGCCGGCGGCCAGCTCCGTCCGCAGGGCCTCGATCGTCTTCTTTCCGTGCTTGTCCTCGTTGACGTGCGTCTGGTTTAAGAGCACGACCTCCTCCAGCCACTTGCTCAGCCGGCCCTCAACGATCCTCTCGGTCACGTTCTCGGGCTTGCCCTCGCCGGCGGCCTGTTCGCGCAGGACCCGCAACTCGGCCTGGCGGTCCTCCTCGGGCACCTCGTCCTCCGACACGTAGAGGGGCCCGGCGGCGGCCACATGCAGCGCCACGTCGCGGGCGAACTCCTGGAACTGGTCATTGCGGGCCACGAAGTCGGTCTCGCAGTCCACCTCCACCAGCACGCCGATCCTGCCGTTGGCGTGCACGTAGGTGGCGAGGGTGCCCTCTCCGGCGGCCCGGCCCCCGCGCTTGGCCGCGGACGCCTGGCCCTTGACCCGGAGGATCTCCACCGCCTTGTCCAGGTCGCCCCCGGCGTCCTGGAGCGCGGCCTTGCAGTCCATCATCCCCGCGCCCGTGCGGTCCCGCAGCGCCTTGACGTCCTTGGCCGAGACGGCGACGCTCACGGGCCCTCCTCGTCCGGGTCGAACGTACGGCGCTCGCGCGGAGCCGCGCCGGCAGGTGCGGGAGTGGCCGGCTCGTCGGGGGAGAACCCGGCCTCCTCGGCCTCGCGACGGGCGCGCTCCTCCGCATCGCGGCGCTCCTGCTCCTCGGCCTCGCGACGGGCCTTCTCCTCGGCCTCGAGGCGCTCGGCCTCCTCGCGCTCCTTGCGCGCCTGCTCCTCCTCGGCGCGGAACTGCGACGCCCGGTCGCCGGCCACGTCGGCGATCGCCTCGATCACGACCTTGCACGAGCGGATGGCGTCGTCGTTTCCCGGGATCACGAAGCTCACCGGATCCGGGTCGCAGTTCGTGTCCACGAGCCCGATGATCGGGATCTTCAGGCGCTGGGCCTCGCGGACGCCGATCGCCTCGGACTTCATGTCCACGACGAACATGGCGTCGGGGGGGCGCTGCATGTCGGCGACGCCGCCGAGATTGGTCTCCAGCTTGTCGCGCTCGGCCATGGCGGCGATGCGCTCGCGCACGGGGAGTAGCTCCATGGTCCCGCCCTCGGTCCAGTCGCGCAGCTCGTGCAGGCGCTTGATGCGCTTGGAGATCGTCTGAAAGTTGGTCAGCAGCCCGCCCAGCCAGCGCTGGTTGACGTACGGCATACCGCACGCCTTCGCCGCCTCCCTGATGGTGTCGCGGGCCTGTTTCTTGGTGCCCACGAAGAGGATGGTGCCTCCGCGGCCGGCCAGGTCGCCCGCGAAGTCCTCCGCCTTATGGAGCAGACGCTCGGTCTTCTGCAGGTCGATGATGTGGATCCCGCTGCGCTCGCCGAAGATGAAGCGGCGCATCTTGGGATTCCAGCGGCGCGTCTGGTGACCGAAATGGACGCCGGCCTCCAGCAGCTCCTTGATGCCGATCTCGCGGGCCAAAGAGAACTCCCTTGTCGTTGTTGCGGAATCCCTCCGGCCGGCTGCGGACCCGGATCGAAGATCTCGGGCAGGGCCGCACCCGCTCATCCGGAGGGGTAGTCGGTTGGCGGTGCCGCTCGCAGGATAGCCGCAGGCGCCGAGGGCGACCCGGAAGAGGAGCGGGGCGGCTTCTCAGCCGCCCCGCAATCCCATCCTTCAGTTCCCGTCTGGCCCTCCGGGAACTGGCTCCCGCCTAGCCACATCGAGTGCTCGACGCAACTCGGCGGGTGGTTTGGACTCGCACCGCAAAACTGCCCGAGTGCCGGGGTGCCTAAACATCAGCGAAGCCGCGTGGAGAAACTGGCGCGACAGGCCCAGCCGGTGGCCGCTGCCCCGCCCCCCGTACCGGGGATCGCCGCAGACCGGGTGGCCGATGGCCGCCAGGTGGGCGCGGATCTGGTGAGTGCGGCCGGTCTCGAGGGTCACGTCCAGCAGCGCCGTGCGCGGCAGGCGCTCGACCACGGCGAAGTGGGTGAGTGCCGGGCGCCCGCGGGCGGTGCGGGTGGACATCACGTCGCGCCGGGAGCGGTCGCGCCCGATGACCGCGTCTATGGTGCCCGAGTCGGCGTCAGGGTGGCCCTCCACGAGGGCGGCGTAGCCGCGCTGCACCTCGCGGCGGGCGATCATCGTCCGCAGGGCGTCGTAGGAGGCTTCGGTCTTGGCCACGACCAGCAGGCCCGAGGTGTCTCGGTCCAGGCGGTGGACGATCCCGGCGCGCTGAGGATCCTGCCCCCCGCGGGCGCGCCCCGCGAGCTGCTCCGCCAGGGTGACGCCACGGTGGCCGGGGGCCGGGTGCGTGACCAGGCCGGCGGGCTTGTCCACCACGATCAGTTCGTCGTCCTCGTGCACGACCTCGACGACCGCTGTCGAGGCCTGCCCGGCCGCCAGGTCGCCGCCCTCGGGCACGGAGGTCTCCACCACCTGCCCGACGGCCATCCGGTGGCTCTTGGCGCGCGGAGAGCCGTCGACCGTGACCGCGCCGGACTCGATCAGGCGCTGGGCCCCCGCGCGGGACTCGGCCTGGCCGCGGTCGACCAGGAAGGCGTCCAGGCGCACGCCGGCCTCCGCGCCGGTCGCGGTCAGCCGGACGCGGCTCGTCGCCCGCTCCTCTCCACCACGTAGAGCAGCGCCCCCACCCCGACGACGATGCAGGAGTCCGCCAGGTTGAACGCCGGCCACGACACAGGATCGATGAAGTCCACCACCGCTCCCTCCCGGGCGCGGTCGATCAGGTTGCCCACGGCGCCGCCCACGAGCATCCCCACGGGCAGCCACAGCCAGGGCACGTCGCGATTGGCGACGAAGTACGCGATCAGCCCGGCCAGCGAGACGGCGATCAGCACGGCCACGATCAGCCCCGCGCCCTCCAGCGCGCCGAAGGCCACGCCCGTGTTGCGGGTGTTCGTCAGGCCGAGCCCGGGAACCACGTCCACGTGCTCGCCGCGGACGATCTCGGCGTTCACCACCGCCTTGCTCACCTGGTCCAGCGCCGCGACCACGGCCGCGGTGGCGAGCGCCCTGGCCTCCGGGCGCACGGCGCTCAGCGGATGGCGCCGGCGACGATGTTCGCGACCACCATCAGGACGATGATCCCGACCATCGGCGAGAGGTCCAGCGCCCCGGGGCCGATACGCACGGGAGGCAGAAAGCGCCGGAACAGGTTCAGGTACGGGTCCGTCACGTCGGTGACGAAGCCGATGACCGCCCGCAGCGCCGGGTTGTATGGGATGCGCGGGATCCAGCTGAGCAGGATCCGCACGAAGATCAGGGCGAAGTAGACGTAGGCCAGCGTGATCACGTAGTCGGCCACGTCGTCGCGGGTCACGGCCAGCAGCGTGGTCATCCCCGTGTCCCGTCCACCACGGCGTCCACCGCCGCACGGCAGGCTCCCCGCAGCCCTTCGGCCTCCAGGCGCTTGAGGCCGCGCTCGGTCGCCCCGCCCGGGGTGGCCACCCGGGCCCGCAACGGCTCGAGCTCGTACCCGTGGCCGGCCAGGTACGCCGCGGTGCCGGCCATCGTGTCGACGGTCATTCGCCGAGCGTCGGCGCGGTCGAGCCCGTGGGCCTCGCCCGCATCGGCAAACGCCTCGGCCACCAGGGCCATGAAGGCGGGCCCGCAGCTCATCAGCGCCATTGCCGGCTCGAGCAGCGGCTCGTCGAGGCGGACGATGCTGCCCGCGCGGGCGAACAGCTCGAGGATCTCGTGCTCCGGGCCGTCCGCTGCGCGCGTGCCGGGGGTGTAGCAGAGGACCCCCTGGCGGACCTCGGCCGCGAGATTGGGCATGAAGCGGTAGACCGGGACGCCGGGGTAGGCCGCCTCGAGGCGCTCGACCGGGACGGCGGCCAGGATGGAGGCCACGACCCTCGCGCGGCCTTCCAGCTCCGTGGCCACCTCTCCGAGCTGGGGCGGCTTGTGGCACAGCACGACCACGTCGGCGCGCTCGGCCAGCTCGACATTGGAGGCCACCGCCTCTCCGCCCACCTCGCGGGCCAGCGCCTGGGCGCGCTCGGCATCGAGGTCGGACACGAGGATCGGCTCACCGATGCCGCGGGCCAGGGCCGACGCCATATTGCCCGCTCCGATGAGCCCGAGCTTCACGGGGGGCAGCTTAGGGCCTAGGCCCTTGGTGCTCCCCTCCTGCGGCGCCGCGGCGAGGGCGTTCAGTCGCCCGCGGCGCCGATCTCGAGCTTGAGCGATGCCACACGCCCTCGGGAGACCGCCGCGGCCAGGACGGGGTAGCGCCGTGACGGGCTGCCGTAGAGCGACACACCGGACACCAGCCACCAGACACGGCCGTGGCGGCTGGCCCGCGGGTGTAGCCGTATCAGCCGCCGCACCCGGTCGCCCACGCGCAGCCCCTTGCCCGTGCGCCACCGCGAGCCGTTGGCACGCCCCCTCTGCGCCCGGCCGTAACGAGGATCGCACGCGCCGCCGCCACCGAAGTTCGCGAACAGAATGGCAAGGCCCACGCCGCTCCAGGACACGCGGCAGGCCGTGTCGCCGCTGCGGCGCCGCGACGAGGGGTCGCCGAAGGCGGAGATCGCGGCGGCGAGAGTAGGGTCGCGCTCGGGCTTGAACGCCCCTATGGCCAGCACTCGGCCGAACCCCGAAGCACTGCCCTGCGCCCTGATGGTGTCGCCGGCAGCGGTCGCGTCAGAGGCGGCGGTGGCGGCAATCAGGAGGACCGCGGCGGCGAGCGCGAGGCGCAACGGCACGGTCAAGACTGGTTGAAGAAGCCCTTCTCGATCAGCCGGGCCCGCTCCTCCGCCGACACCTCCACGTTGCGCGGCGTGAGCAGGAACACCTTGTCGGCGATCCTCTGCATGCCTCCGTCGAGGGCATAGGTGAGCCCGGAGGCGAAGTCGATCAGGCGCTTGGAGAGGTCGGTGTCGGTGCCCTGGAGGTTCAGGATCACGGGAATCGCATCCTTGAACTGATCGGCGATCTGCTGGGCGTCGTTGAAGCTCTTGGGGATCACCAGGTGGACCTGGATGTCCCCCATGGCGGTGCTGCGTCCGTTACCACCCACCGACCGCAGGACCCGCGTCTCGCGCGAGCCGCCGCGCGGCTCGTCGGCGAAGATGTCGTCGATCTCGTCGCGCCGCCGCCGCTGCAGCCGCCTGACGTTGGGGCGCTCGCGATAGCGGTCCTCGAGCTCGGCCTCGGGCTCGCCCTCGTCGAGCGGCTCGAAGCGCGGGTCCTCCTCCTCGGCCAAACCGAAGTAGACCAGCGTGCGGTGCCAGGTGTCGCGGAGCGCCATCTTGCGGTTGGTGTTCGCTCGAAAGCGGGAAACTCCTTGTCACAGCGCACCGTAGCAGCGGCTTGGCTTTCGTACTTCTGAGTGTCGGTGCCCGCCGGGACCTCCTAGGTCTGGTTGCCACTGCCTTTCAGTCCGCCCGAGGTTGACGAACTCCGAACCGGGCACCGCCACGCCGACGGCTCAGGTAGGTCCACGCGGCATGGCGGTCCTTTCCACGGGCACACCGACGTGCAGAGGCTCGTACCCGATCGGAAGAGCTTGTGAATCATTCCCGCGGGAACCCGGTCTGAGGTCTCGACTCGTTCCCCCTCCGAAAGGACACCTGATGGATCTCATGCGGGACCTCGATCGTCGCATCGCCTACGGGGTGGTTGGCGGCACGTTCGCCGGCCTTCTGTTCCTCTTGGCGAACATGTGGTACGCAGACAGCCAGGGGCTGCCGGCCGTTGCTCCGCTGTACGACATCTCGACCATCTTCTACTTCGCCGACAAGCCCGATCCCCAGCCGGTCAACGCGGCCGTGGGCCTGGTGGTGCACCTGACGCTCGCCGCCGCGTTCGGTGCCGCGCTGGCGGCGCTCGCGCCGCTCGCAAAGGGGGCCGGTCGCCTTATGGGCTTGGGCGCCGCGTTCGGGCTCGTGCTGTACCTCGTCAACTTCCAGATCCTCGGCCGGGTTGCGTTCGAGTGGTTCCAGGAGGGGCCGAACCAGACGTTCGAGGTCTTTGCGCATCTCGGCTACGGTCTTCTCGTCGTCCCGTTTCTCGTCCGCTTCGCGTCAAGGACTGCCGAGCAGCACGCCGACAGCCATGTGAGCGGGGCGCGGACTTGACCTGAGCAGCTCAGAGAATCGGGCGAAGCCCATCGACCGTGCCGGCGGGCAGCCCCCCACGGCGCCGCGGCGGCCGGGTCGGCGGGCCGCGATGAAAGAGGCGGTCGCCTACTGCGGGCGCCGTCAGCATCTTCGGCGCAGCGTGACAACCGCGCTCATCGTCGGCTTGGTCCTCACGGCGATCAATCAGGGCGCCGTGCTCCTGGATGGCGCCGCGACCACAACCACCTATGCGCGATGTGCCCTGAACTTCATGGTGCCGTTCGTCGTCACCAACGTCGGGCTCCTGGGTGGCCGCCCCCGGCCTTCTCGCACGACACCGTCGCACAACGAGCTCAGAACGTGATGACTTGGAAGCCGTCCGCGATGAGGCCGCGGACGCTCGGGTGGTCCTTGAACTCCGAAACGAACGCTACACCGGCCTGCTCGATGGCGTCTTTCACGCCGTAGGCGCGCGCAGTACAGACAGGCACCTGTGACCGCGGGACGGACGTTCTCGAACAGGCGTGAGTATTTCTCGGCCGGGTCGGTCAGGCGGGGGATCCATGTCACGCCCGCGCCGTCGAACACGAGCCGAACCGCATCGCCGGCCTCGTGAAACTCGAGGGTTGTGGTCAAGGCGTTGGCCATGCGCTCCGTTCCTTCCGGGGTGTCCTGTGCTGCGAGCAGGATGATCGCGATCTGGGGCAGGGGTCTCCTTGGGGTTTTAGTTTGTGGGTGAGGCGAGGCGACGGGCGCCGAGGGCGAGCCGTGCGATGGTGCGCGGCAGGGGCTGCGCGTACTTCCGGCGCAGGTACTCGTCGGCCGCGCGAGCGGGTCCCTCGGCCATGGTGGGATACGCGTGGACGGTCGTCGACACGGCGTCGATTGGATCGCGGTGCTTCACGCGCGCGGTGAGCTCGGCGATGACTTCGCCGGCGGCGCCCCCGACGACGGTGGCGCCGAGCAGCCGGCCCCGGCGGTCCCCGACGAGCAGGCAGAAGCCGGCCGCCCGGCCGTCTGTGACTGCGCGGTCAAGGACGGCGAGATCGCTTCGCGCGACCGTGAGACGGTCGCCGTGACGCTCGCGGGCCTCCGCGAGCGTGAGCCCGACGTGTGCGACCTCCGGGCGCGTGAAGGTCACCCAGGGCAGCACCGGGTCGACGCGGCGACGGGTCCCGAACAGGGCGTTGACCGTCGCGATCCGCGCGTGGTGTGCGGCGACGTGCGTGAAGGGCAGGCGGCCGGTGACGTCTCCGACGGCGAATACGTGGCGTGCGCTGGTGCGCAGGTCGTTCGCGACTGGGATCTGGCCATGCTCGTCGGCCGTGACCCCGAGCCTGGCGAGGCCGATGCCGTCGGTTCGCGCGCGGCGTCCGACGGCCACGAGCAGCGCATCGAACGGTAGGACGGCCGGGCCGTCGGGTCCCTCGATGGCGAGCTGGCCCCGGCCGTCGTCGTCGCGCCGCATCTCGACGGCACGTGTCTGGAGGTGAAGGGCGATGCCCTCGGCCGCAAGGTGCTCGGCCACCATCGTGGCGGCCTCCGGCTCGTCTTTGGGCAGCAGCCGGTCGGCGACGTCCACGATCGCGACCTCCGATCCCAGCCGCCCAAGGGCCTGGCCGAGCTCGCAGCCGATCGGTCCGCCGCCGAGCACCACCAGGCGCTCCGGGAGGTCGCGCAGCCCCCAGATCGTGTCGGAGGTCAGGACGTCGGTGCCTTCCATCCCGGGGATCGCCGGCACGACGGGAGCGGCTCCCGTCGCCACGATCGCCGAGCGGAAGAGCACCTGCCGGGCGTCCACGGTCAGCGTGTGGGGGTCGGTGAACGCGCCCGGTCCCTCGATCACGTCGACCCCGGCCTCCCGCAGGCGCTGCGGTGAATCGTGCGGCTCGATCTCGGCGATCACCCGCTGCACCCGCTCCATCACCCGGTCGAGGCTGACCGGATCGAGTCGGGCCTCGAGTCCGTATTCCTGCGCTCGCCGGACACCATGCGCGAGGTCGGAGGCGGCGATCAGGCTCTTGGAGGGCACGCAGCCCGTCCACAGGCAGTCTCCGCCGGTTCGCTCGCGCTCCACCAGGGCCACGCGGGCGCCGGTGCCCGCCGCCACCTGGGCCGACACCAGGCCACCCGTCCCGCCGCCGAGCACCACCAGGTCATAGGTAGTAGTCCGTCTCAGGCGCATGTCCGTCGGATCCGCCGGTAGTCGGACCGGTTCAGGACGTGCGCTGCTCGTCGTCTGACCGCAGCGCGTCGAGCACATCGGGGACCACGCTTGCTCGGCTGGATCCGCGCAGCCCCCGCAGGCCGCTGATCGTCCGCCGAAGCGAGTCGAGCATCTCGTGGCACTTGGGACAGATGTGGGCGTGGTCGTGGACCCGGCGTGCCGCGTCTGCGTCGAGCTCCCCGTCGAGGTAGCCCGAGGCGTGGATCACCGTGAACCGGTGATCGCGGTGAAACCGGATCGGGTGTCGCATCGCGCGCCACATGGCGGATCAAAGGTACTTCGCCACGGCCTCGCGGACGTTCAGCCGTGCCCGGTGCAGGCGGCTCTTGAAGGCGGCTGGGTGCAGGCCCGTGATCGCCGCGGCCTCGTTGGTGGAAAGACCCTCGATGTCTCGCAGGATCAGCGGCGTGCGGTAGTCGGGATGAAGATCGCGCACCGCCGCCTCCAGCGCGGTCTGCAGATCGCGCTGCTCGCTCTGCCCCTCCGGTCCCGGCGCAGGATCACGCGGCTCTTGAGTCAAGTCTTCGAGTGAGCGCTGCGTGGCGGCGTTCGCGGTCCGTTTCAGGCGGCGGTTGGCCTCGTTGACCCCGATTCGGTAGAGCCAGGTGAAGAACTGCGCCTCTCCTTTGAACCCCCTGATCCCACGCCAGGCGCGTAGGAATGTCTCCTGGGTGATCTCCTGCGCCTCGTGCTCGTCATTGACGAGCCGCTGCACGACGGCGTGCAACCGGTCTGCGTGGAGGCGCACGAGCTCCTCGAACGCACCCGCGTCGCCCTGTTGGGCGCGGGCGACCAGCGCGTCGTCGGGGCTGTCGGTGGCCATCGTTGCCCGCATCATGCCGTGCGCGATGATGCGAGCGACGTGTCCCCCAGAGCGAGCGCCCAGCCCGGTCGCGGCTGCTGTTGCTACGACGCGCTCCCTGGCCGCTGAGCGTCGATCACCGTCGCGGTGCGCAGGTACTGCAGGATCCCATCGGCCCGAGCACTACCCGCTCCGACGCTGCGACCCAGCCCGAGAAGAATGCGACGAAAGCGCAACAGGTCCAGCAACACCGGACCACACTCCGGGCAGTCATCGGCGTGCGCCTGGAGGCGCCGGCGCTGCCGCGTGGTGAGCTCGTCGTCGAGCATCGCCGGCAGATGCGACTGGGAGAACCGGTGCTCGCGGCGCATCCGCCACCTCTTCATGCCCACTGGGACCCGCCGCAGGCCGAAACGATTCGTTTGGACCGGCTGCTCGCCGCCTGGGGGATGGCCCGATTGCGGTGACTACTGACCACTGTGCAACCCCGCTGTCGTCTTCGATCGGCGGGTCGACGGCGCGACTGTGGGCGTTCGGCATCAGGTGCTAGGCCGTGCACGGGAGCCGCCACGCGCCAGCTGATACGCACCGCCGGCCACATTGAGCAGGCCGACCACCCCGAGCGCGATCGCGTAGGTCGTCGCGTCCTCGAGCGTCCCGGTGGCGCGCGGCGTGAAGGCGAGCGTCAGCCCCGCCGCAGCCAAGGTGGCAGCGAACCCGACCTCGCTGATGAGAAACCCGCGACTCCGCAGCGCCGCAGCGGCAATCCCGGCGAGTCCCGCGCCCGCCAGATACGCCCGGCCGGATCGATGTCCTGCGGTCGCACATCGCCGACGTACACGACGGTCAACCCCCACCCCGTCAGCCCGAGAGCTGTGGCCCAGTAGCCCCCACTCCGACCATCCACGATTGCGGCCACGAGGTAGGTGAGGCCGAGAATGAGCGGCGTCCAATAGAAGGGAGCAACCACGGCGGCTCGCACGGTCCTCGTGTCAGGCTATGCTGACATGAGTGTCTGCTCAATCTGTGACCGAGGGCCCGTTCCTGCTTCCCGAGCAGCCGACCGAGCCTGATCTCGTCGCGAAGTACTTCAAGGTGCTTTCGGACCCCGCCCGGGTGCGGGTGCTCGAGATGTTGGGCGAGCGCGGTGAGATGTCGGTCGGGGAGTTGACTGAGGCGCTCGGGCTGGGGCGGACGAACGTCTCCAACCATTTGGGTTGCTTGCGTTGGTGTGGGTTCGTGCATACCCGGCGTGAGCACCGCACCGTGCACTACCGAGTCGCGGATCAGCGGGTCACCGAGTTGCTCGGGCTCGGCAGTGCGCTGCTGGGCGATAACGCCGAACACGTGGCCGCCTGCCGGCGGGTCGACGGGCAGGGATGCTGATGAGCGACAAGCTGAAGAAGCCGGACGCTAGCCCGAGGGGAGGTCTCGCCGCCGTCGGTTTCGGCGCGTTGGCTGTCGTCTGTTGCGCCGGTGCGCCGTTGATTGTGGGCGTGCTCGGGGGTGTTGCGCTCGGCACCGTGCTCGGTGTGGGTGCCGGTGTGCTTGCTGTGACTCTTGGGACCGTGCTGATCGTCGTCCGGGTTCGCGGGCAGCGCGCGACGCTCACGCCCGTCGAGACACGTCGAGACGGTGGGGCGTGAGCTTGGCGCGTTATGACGCGGTCGTGATGGGCGCCGGCCCCGCGGGTGAGGTCGCGGTCTCGCGGCTCAATGGCCAGGGGCTGAAGGTCGCCCTAGTCGAGCGGGAGCTCGTCGGCGGCGAGTGCGGCTATTGGGCGTGCATCCCGTCGAAGACGCTGCTGCGACCGCCCGAAGCACGGTCGGAGGCCGAGCGCGCGGCGGGCGTGGCAGCGCCGGGGGTTTCGTGGCCGGAGGTGGCGGCGTATCGCGACACGATGATCCGCCACCTCGACGATTCAGCCCAGGTTTCGGGCTACCGCGACGAGGGTGTCGACGTCTTCAAGGGCGAGGCAAAGATCGCCGGCCCCGGGCAGGTGGAGGTCGACGGGCAGACGCTGCAAACCGATCGCATCATCGTCGCGACCGGCAGCGACGCCTCGATCCCGCCCGTCGACGGGCTGAAGGAGGCGGGCTACTGGACCAACCGCGAGGCGACCACCCTGTCCGAGATCCCTGAGAGCGTCGTGATCCTGGGCGGCGGGCCGGTCGGGGTCGAGCTCGGCCAGTTCATGCGCCGCTTCGGCGCGCGCGTAACCATTGTCGAACACGGCGAGCGCCTGCTCTCCCGGGAGGATCGCGCCGTCGGCGAGCTGGTCGCCCAAACCCTGCGAGACGAGGGCATCGAGCTGCGCCTTGGCGCCAAAGCGACCACCGTCGAGTGCAGAGACGGCGAGCGCATCGTGCGCCTCGACGACGGCGAAGAGGTGCCCGGGCGGGAGCTGCTCGTCGCCACCGGCCGGGCGCCGCGCGTGCACGGCATCGGCCTGGAGTCCATCGGCATCGATCCCGACCCCGAGGGACTCAAGGTCGACGAGCGCTGCCGGGCGGCCGACGGCGTGTGGGCGATCGGCGACGTGACCGGCGTGATGGCGCTGACCCACGTCGGTATGTACCAAGGCCGGATCACCGCCCAGGACATCGCCGGCGAGCAGCCCCGCGCGGACTACTCGGCGATCCCCCGCGTCGTCTTCTCAGACCCCGAGGTCGCCGCCGTCGGTTTGACCGAGGAGCAGGCCCGCGAGCAGGGGATAGAGGTCGCTACCGCCCGCGTCGCGCTCGCTGAGGCGATCGCCCGCCCCGCGACCTACGAAGAGAACCCACGCGGCGACCTCGGCCTGATCGCCGACCACCAGCGCCAAGTGCTGATCGGCGCGTGGGCGGTCGCGCCGCTCGCCAGCGAGTGGATCCACTACGCCGCGCTCGCGATCAAGACCCAGACCCCGCTGGTCGTACTGCGCGACACCGTCGCCCAGTTCCCCACCTTCACTGAGGCCTACCTGAACGGGCTGGAGCGCCTTGAGGTCTGATTACGACCTGGCGATCGTCGGCTCGGGCGGCGGCGCATTCGCTGCCGCTATCGCCGCGCGGCGCAGGGAACTGCGCGTAGTAATGATCGAGCGCTCAACGGTGGGCGGCACTTGTGTGAACGTCGGCTGCATCCCGTCCAAGGCGCTGCTCGCCGCCGCCGAGACCCGCCACCGCGCCGGCCAGGAGCGCTTCCCCGGCATCCGCACCGAGGCCGGGCCGGTCGACTTCGCCGTGCTCATCGCCGGCAAGGACGAGATCGTCGACGGGCTGCGTCAGGAGAAGTACCTCGACATCGCCGCCGAGTACGACATCGAGCTCCTCGACGGCAACGCACGCTTCCTCGACGGCCCCGCGCTCGACGTCGACGGCCGCCGCATCGAGGCCGCCCACTACCTCGCAGCCACCGGCGCCGAACCCGCGATCCCCGACATTCCCGGCCTGGCCGACAGCGGCTACCTGACCTCGACCACCGCGATGGAGCTCAACCACCTGCCCGAGTCGTTGATCGTCATCGGTGGCGGCTACGTGGCCCTGGAGCAGGCGCAGCTGTTCGCCCACCTCGGCACCCACGTGACCATGCTCGTGCGCTCCAAACTCGCCCGCACAGACGAGCCCGAGGTCAGCGAGACCATCCGCGAAGCATTCGAGACCGAAGGCATCACCGTGCACGAAGGCCTCACGCCCGAGCGCGTTATACGGGACCGCGACGAGGCTGTCGTCTCGGTCGGCGGACGGGATCTCCGCGCCGACCACGTGCTCGTGGCCACTGGCCGCCGCCCGCGCACCGATGGGCTCGGCTTGGAGGCCGTCGGCGTCGAACTCGGCGAAGCAGGGGAGGTCATCGTCGATGACCAGCTGAGCACGAGCAACCCGCGCGTCTGGGCTGCGGGCGACGCCACCGGCCATCCCCAGTTCGTCTACGTCGCCGCCAAGCACGGGGGGCTCGTCGTCGAGAACGCCTTCGACGGCGCCGACAAGCGCACCGACTACTCGGCGCTGCCGCGTATCACGTTCATCAACCCCACCATCGCGTCCGCCGGGTTGACCGAAGCCCAAGCAGTCGCGCAGGGCATCGAATGCGCGTGCCGCACGCTGTCGCTCGAGCATGTGCCGCGGGCCATCGTGAGCCGCAACACACGCGGGCTCGTCAAGCTCGTGGCCGAGCGCGAGAGCGGGCGCATCGTCGGGGTGCACATCGTCGGCGATGGCGCCGGTGACGTCATCCTCGCCGGCAGCCTCGCGATCCAGACGGGCATGACCGTCGAGCAGCTCGCCGCCGGCTGGAACCCCTACCTGACGCTCGGCGAGGGGCTCTACCTGGCCGCCCAGTCGTTTACCCGCGACCCCAGCAAGCTCTCCTGCTGCGCGGCATGAGCACGCGCCGCAATCGCCTCATCGGGATCGCGGCCGTCGTCGCGCCCGTCGCGGCCGTATAGCCGCCATCTCCGCGGGAACAGACTCCAAGCGCGCCGACACCCCGCGGGTCTCGGCCGTCGGACCGGGGGCCTCTAGAGGACTGTCAGCTGCAGGGCGGCGCCGATCAGCCGCAGCCGAGAACGACGACAAGCACGGTCAGCTTGGCTTGGAAGCGATATAGGGCGAGGAACGCGCCGGTTGCGAGTAGGGCGGTCGGCACGTCGATGCTCTCCTTGAGTATCTCGATGGTGACTGCTGCGATAAGTCCGATCACCCCGGCCGCGACCCCGAGCAGGAAGGGCCTGATGCGTGGATTCTCGGCAACCGCGACCAGCCAGCGGTGGAAAAAGATCGGGAAGATGAACGCCGGTAGGAAGATTCCGAAGGTCATAGTCAGACCGCCGGTGAGTCCGCCCGCAAGGTAGCCGACAAAAGTAGAGAAGATGATCATCGGGGCGGGCAAGATCCCGCTGAGCGCGAGCCCGTCCAGGAACTGCGCGTTGGTCAGC
>Ga0136614_10000008_pt1 | contig 64622 bp, 56 predicted proteins | sample AntDrymUQ2792106_2_FD_106643 | JGI IMG/M metagenome (GOLD analysis project Ga0136614, IMG submission 106643) | Polar desert sand microbial communities from Dry Valleys, Antarctica - metaG UQ279 (21.06) | ecosystem: Environmental > Terrestrial > Soil > Desert | place: Antarctica: Dry Valley... | reverse complement strand
CGCTCCTGGCTGAAGGCGCGGACCACGCGAACGCCGGACAGGGTTTCCTGCAGGTACGCCGTCACGAGGGCGATGCGCTCGCGGGTGGCGCGGTACGCGCCCGCGGAGGCCAGCCGGAACGCGACGCTCCCGACCAGCAGGATCGGGAAGGTCAGGAAGGTCACGAGCGCGAGCGACGGGTCCAGCACCACGAGGATCACGGCGATCCCGATCAGCGTGAGAGTGGAGGAGAACAGCGTCTGGATGCCCTCGGTGACCAGCTGGTCGAGCGCCTGCACGTCGTTCGTGAGGCGGGAGATCAGCACACCCGCCCGGTTGCGGGAGTAGAAGCCGATCGACAGGCGCTGGAGATGGGCGAAGACCTGTATCCGAAGGTCCTGCAGCGCGCGCTGCCCGACCCAGTTGATGAGGAGCGTCTGAACGTAGGTGGCCCCCCAGTTGACCAGCGCGGCCCCGATGAATACGACGAGGATCACGGTCAGGGCGCTGGGATCGCCCGCGCGGATGCCGTCGTCCACCGCGCGGCCGGCCAGATACGGGGGCACCAGCGACGCCGCGGTGGCCACGACCAGCGCGAGGAGCGTCAGGGCCACGCGGCCCCGGTACGGCCCGAGCAGCGTGACCAGGTGCCGCAGCTTGCGCGCGCGGCGCTCCTCCCCGCGAAGGCGCTGCCAGATCCTTCTCACAGGCCCGCCACCTCGCGCTCCGGGTCCTGCTGGTTCAGGAACACCTGGTCGGGCAGCCCCTTCTCCACGATCTCGCGGTACAGCGGAGAGTCGGACAGAAGCTCTTCGTGGGTTCCTTGGGCCGCCACGCTGCCGTCCTCGAGCACCACGACCTCGTCGGCCAGGGCGATCGTGGAGAGGCGGTGGGCGATCACGAAGGTCGTCCGGCCGCGCATGACCTCGGTCAGCGCCTGCTTGATGCGGGCCTCGGTGGTGGCGTCCACGCTGGAGGTGGCGTCGTCGAGGATCAGGATGCGGGGCTCCGCCAGCAGCGCGCGAGCGATGGCCACGCGCTGGCGCTGGCCGCCCGACAGGGTCAGGCCACGCTCGCCCACCAGCGTCTCGAGGCCCTCAGGGAGGCTGTCCAGCAGCTCGCCCAGACCGGCCCGCTCGGCCGCGGCGATGATCTGGTCGTGCTCCGCCTCCGGCCGCGCGTAGGCGATGTTCTCGGCCAGCGACGCGGAGAACAGGAAGGCGTCGTCGGTGACCACCGCCACCTCCCGGCGCAGCGACGCCGGGTCGAGGTCGCGCACGTCGGCGCCGTCCACCAGGACCGCGCCGTCGGTCACGTCATAGAGGCGCGGGATCAGCAGCACCAGAGTGGTCTTGCCCGACCCGGTCGGCCCCACCAAGGCTACGGTCCGCCCGGCCTCCACGTCCAGGTCCACGCCGCTCAGCACCGGGTCGCCCCCCTCGTAGGCGAAGGAGACGCCGCGCATCTCCACCCGTCCGCCCCCGTCGGGCAGCGGGCGCGCGGCCGGCGGGGCGGTCAGCCCGGGCTCACGGTCGAGCAGCTCGAACACACGAGCTCCGGAGGCCACGGCGCGCTGGGCCATGCCGAGCGCCATGCCCAGCATCCGCACCGGAGACGTCAGCATCAACACGTAGCCGTAGAAGGCCACGAACTCGCCCAGGCGCGACGGGTCGTCGATCGCCTGGCGGCCGCCCACGAACAGGACGGCGGCCAGGCCCAGCTGGGGCAGGAACCCGATCAGCGGGCTGTAGAAGGCCCGCAGCCGGGTGGACACCATCGACTGATCGAACACGCGCGCCACCGCGCGGTCGAAGCGCCTGAGCTGGCGGCGCTCCTGCGCGAAGGCCTTGACCACCCGGACCCCGCCCACGTTCTCCTCCGCCTCCGCAGTCAGCTCGGCGATGCGCTGCTGGACCTCCTGGGTGGCGGGCCGGTTCAGGCGCCCGTACCGGAACGCGATCCACACGACGAAGGGCATCGGGGCCAGGGACACCGCCGCCAGCACCGGGTCGACCGCGAACATGACCGCGCCGGCGATGAGGATGGTCAGAGCGGACTGCACGATGAAGATCAGCCCGTACCCGAGGAAGAAGCGCACGGCCTGGAGGTCCACCGTCGAGCGGGACATCAGCTGGCCGGTCTGCTGGGTGTCGAAGAAGGCCAGCTCCAGCGAGTGAAGGTGGCCGTAGATGCCGTTGCGCAGGTCGTACTCCACGCCCAGCGAGACCCGGCCCGCCACCAGCCGGCGCGTGACGCTGAAGGCCAGGCGCAGGACCCCCGCCACGGCCACGGTGATCGCGAGCGGCCAGAGGTCGGTGCCGCCGTCGCGGACCTCGTCCACGGTGCGGCCGACGAGGTAGGGGATCAGCACCCCGGTGCCCATGGCGGCCGCGGCGAGCACGAAGGATGCGCCGACCGCCTTGCGGTAGGGGAGCAGGAAGCCCAGCAGTCGCCAGAAGGTGCTCATCGACCCCCTTACTTTACTTTGTGAAGTACCGAGCGACCGCCTCGTGGCGGTACTCGAAGATGCGCTCCAGGTCCGAGCGGACGAACATGCGGTGGGCCAGCTCGCCGGCCGGCCCGGCGGGCAGCGCATAGCGCACCGTGTCCCGGACCAGGGTGCCGCCGGCGTCCGGCTCGAAGGTGTGGGTGTGGTGCCACAGGCGGTAGGGGCCGCTCAGCTGGACGTCCACGAAGCGTCGCCCGGGCACCCACTCCTCGATCCTGGTGCGCCAGCGGACCGGCACCCGGCGCAGCGCCAGGCGGTACTCGATCAAGGCGCCTGCGCGCATCTCGATTGGCCCGGCAGTCATCACCCGGAACTGCAGCCATGGTGGTGTGATGTCCTCGAGGTTGAACGCGTCCCCGAAGAATGCGAACACCTCCTCGGTCGGATGGGCCAGAAACTGCGCGCGCTCCAGCAGGTGGACCCTCACGTGGTGCATCCACTCATCTGCCGAGGGTACGGGTGGGACCGGCCCTGCGGTCAGGCGTGCGCCGAGGCCGGCGAGTCGTCCACCTCGGCACAGACCGCGTTGCGTACGCGCTTGGCGCGGTAGAGGCGGTTGTCGGCCCGGGCCAGCAGGTCCTCGGGGCGCTGGTCGCTCGCCTTAAGACCAGCCACCCCGATCGAGACGCTCACGTCCTGGTGCGCCATCTCGGGCGGGCGAAGCTCGCCGAACTCGGCGCGCAGATCCTCGGCCAGGGCCGCCGCGTCCCGTGGGTGGGTATCGGGACACAGCACCGCGAACTCGTCGCCACCGAGGCGGGCCACCAGGTCGCTCGCGCGGACGCGCGACGTGAGAGCCTCCGCTGCGCCCTTGAGCACATGGTCGCCGGTGGCGTGCCCGAAGCGGTCGTTGATCTCCTTCAGCCGGTCGACGTCGCACAGCAGGAGCGTCATGCTCGCGCCGTGGCGGCGCGACCGCTCGAACTCGCGGGCCAGGGACTCGTCCCAGCAACGGCGGTTGGCCAACCCCGTCAGCGGGTCCTCGCGGCTGAGGCGCTCCAGCCGCCGCAGCAGCTCACGGCTGTGCTCCTGCTCGCGCTCCAGCTCCATTCGGACGGTGAACTCGCGCCAGGCGGTGCGCTCGCGCAGGAACTGACCGACGAAGGCGATCACCGAAGCGGTGCCGAGGTAGAAGGCGACGGTCCCGAGCTCCGAGCGGCTCAGAGGGTCGGCAGCGGCCAGCACCGCTGTGGCGAGAGCCAGCCAGGTGAGCACGATCAGCGCGGCGGTATAGCGCCAGGACCAGATGAGCAGGAACGCGCTGGCGTAGATCACGAGCGACATGCCGAGCGCATAGGCGGCCAGCCCTTGGTCCAGCCGCGAGATCATGAACGCGATGCTGGCCTCGATCAGCACGGTCAGTATGAGCATGATCGGCTCCGGCCGGCGCCGACCGCGGTCGGTCAGCAAGAGCAGCCATAGGGCGGCCATCGGCACCTCGAGCAGCAGGCGGAGCTTGGTGAACAGGGATGCGTTGGCCGGGTCGACCAGATGGTCGAAGCCGATCCAGCAGGGCATGACCACGAGGGCGATCAGTCCACCGGCCAGCGCGGTGGCGTGCGTCGAGCGCCGTACCTCCGCCTGAAAGGCGGCACGTACTTTCCGGTTTTCAAGCGCCTCGGCCGTCATTGGTCCCCCCGAGCTCGCTCGGTATTCATGCATCGGCCGAACGGGGACCGGGCTTGAAGGCGCTGGATGGCTTCCGGGTGGGTGCTGTAACGATCTTCGGACGCGCGGCGTGAGGTTCTACGAGGGAGGGGGCCGTCCAGCGCGTTGCTGTGGAGGCCGGCTGTTTCCAGCGCGCCGGCCGCCGGGGGCGGATGTTGTCCGGCCGACTCCTCGATCTCCTCCAGCAGGACGTCCACCACGGACGGGTCGAACTGGGTGCCTGCGCCCGATCGGAGCTGGGTCACGTCCTGCGCCGGGTCGAGGGCGGCCCGGTAGGGGCGGTCGCTGGTCATGGCGTGGTAGGCGTCGCAGGCCAAGGTGATCCGGCTGGGGAGCGGGAATCCCCGATCCTCGAAGGCCATCGGGGTAGCCCGTTCCGTCGAAGCGCTCGTGCTCGGCCTTCACCGCCGGCGCCAGGTGCGAGAGGGTCTCAGTCCCGGCGAGGATGCGGGCGCCGATGGCGGGATGCTGTCGCATCAGCTCCCACTCCTGCTCGTTCAGGGGTCTGCGCTTCTGGAGCACGGAGTCGGGGACGCCCACCTTTCCAATGTCGTGCAGCAGCGCCACCTGCTCGACCTCCGCAACGTGGTGCTCCGTCAGGCCGAGCCGTCGCGCGACCGCCGCGGTCACGACTTCAACGATCCGCTTCGACTCTGGGACGTGCTCGAGCAAGTGGTGCCCGACCTTCTCGTGCTGGACTTCGACATGCCCAACCTGGACGGGATCGACCTCTGCCGGGCGGTTCGGGCCGACCTGCGCTTCGCCCAGCTTCCCGTGGTGTTCCTCACCGCGCGCGCCGACCCCGGGTCCGTGCAGCGCATCTTCGCTGCCGGCGCCGACGACTACGTGAGCAAGCCGATCGTCGGTCCGGAGCTCGTCGCGAGAATCCTGAACCGGCTCGACCGCGTCCGCCTCTACCGCGACCTGGCGGAGAAGGACAGTCTCACGGGTGTTGCGAGCCGGCGAAAGTCGACGGCGGCGCTCGAAGGCCTCATGGCTCTGGCCGACCGCTTCGGACAGCCGTTCTCCCTCGCGCTCCTCGACCTCGACCACTTCAAGCGGCTGAACGACGACTTCGGCCACGCGACCGGGGATGCGGTGCTGCGTCGCTTCGGAGAGCTGCTCGGGGAAGCGTTTCGGGGGGAGGACGTGGTCGGACGCTGGGGCGGCGAGGAGTTCGTGGTCGGGACCTACGGCATGGGTCGCGACGACGGCATCCAGCGGATGGCCGCGCTGCTCGAGGGCTTCCGTCGAGAGACGTTCACCGGCAGAGGCGGCCGGGCTACGCGCGCTTCGTTCAGCGCCGGGGTGGCCGAGTATCCACGCGACGGCCGGGACCTGCACGAGCTCTACCGGGCCGCCGACGAGGCGCTGTACCGCGCGAAGGCGATGGGGCGGAGCCGCGTGTTGCCGGCGGGGTCGGAGTTCGGCGCGCACGAGCAGCGGCAGTAGTGCCAGACGGACCTTCTCCTGCGGGCGTCAGCTCACCCAGCCGGCGAGCAGCGGTTCATTCGTCGCGGCCGCGCGTAGGCGCGCGATCGTCGCTCCGCGAAGCTCCTGCTTCGTGCGGGCGTAGACATCGGGCGGCATGACTGCGAGCTCCGCGGCGAGCTCGAGCGCCCGCGGCAAGACGTCCTCGGGCTCGCGCGCTTCGTCGAAGACGCCGAGACGCAGGCACGCATGCGCCTCGACGAGCTGGTTGCCGAGCGCGAGCAGCCGCGCTGCATGGGGCGCGAGCTCGGCCCGCACCACACCGATAGCCGCCTGCGGGTAGGGCACGCCCACCTTCACCTCGGTCAGGCCGTAGCGACCGGCCGAAGAGGCGACCCGGACGTCGGTGCACAAGGCGAGGACCAGGCCGCCGGCGATCGCGTGGCCGGTGATCGCTCCGACCACGGGACAGGGCAGCGCGTAGACGCCCAGTGCCATCGCGTTGATGCCCTGGACGGCGGCGCGCTGATCCGCTGGGCCGTAGCCGGGAATGGCCTTCAGGTCAGCGCCCGCGGAGAAGAACCCCGGCCGCCCCGCGAGCACGAGCGCGCCCGGGGGCGAGGCGGCCAGGTGCTCGACCGCTGCCACCAGCTCCCGCAACAGCTCGACATCCATTGCATTGGCCGGAGGGCGGTCGGCGGTCAGGACGGCGACTCCCTCGTGCTCGGCCAGCGTCACGAACGTCATGACCGGCACCGTATCCGGGATTCGCAGCGACTGATCGTCGTCGGTGTGTCGCGGGTTGCAGCGCCTCTAGAGATGTCCCGGCTCTTGCCGGAGGCTAGTTCATAGCTCCGCCTGGATTCGAACCAGGGACCTCACGATTATGAGTCGAGGCCAGCGGTTGCGGCTGTTTGCGGTTGCTAGGTAGGGAGCGGGTTTCCGGCCCGTGGTGGTACAGGCGGATCTGGCTGTTTCCGGGTGGGGTGTTGCCCAACCGTTGCCCACGGGGACTTGACCTCAGAGGGCTGGCTGCCCGGAACGGGGCTGACGGGGGCGTGGCGGCCTAGCCGATCGTGCGAAGGGGTCTGGCCATGAAGCGGTTGTGCCTGCTCATGCTGACCGTGGGGGCGGTCGTCCTGTTGGTCGGCTGTGCGGGCCGGACGACCGGGGCGACGAATGTGACGAGTTCCTCGGCGCGGCTTAACGCGGTCGGCTCGTGCGACAGCTCGTGCACGGCGTACATGCGCTGGCGTGTCGCGGGCACGACCAGTTGGACCAACACGGCCTCGTTCAGCGTGGGCAAGGTGACCAACGCACCCTGGTACCGCGATGTGAGCGGCCTGACCGCGGGAACGCAGTATGAGTACCAGGTCTGCGGCAAGGAGAGCTCCCAGAGCACGTTCGTCTGCGCGGGGCCGGCCGGCACGACCAGCACCGAGCCGTTCGCGACCACGGGAGGCAGCGACGCGAGCGCCCGCTACCTGAGCCCTGCCGGCAGCGACGCGAACGATGGCCGCAGCCCGGCTACTCCCTGGCGGACCTTTCAGCACGCGGTCCAGACGGCTCCTAACCCTTCGACGGTCTACCTGCTCAGTGGGACGTATCCGTCGTTTGGCTGGTCTGACTACAGGGCCCGGTCGGGCTTCGTGACTTTCGTTCCCTACCCCGGAACGAGCCCGACGGTGAGGGGGTTCTCGACGCCGGGCACCGGCACGCTGAGGGTGAACTACGTGGCTTTCGAGCGGCTCAAGTTCACCGGGCCGGCGGATATCCGCGGTAGCCACCTCCGCTTCGAGGGCAACTCGCACGCCGCGCCGGGCCTGCACGCGATTCGGATCCAGGACGGCTCCGACGACGTCCACATCGAGGACAACCGCATCGGCGGCGGGAGCGGCACCGCCGTCTTCCTTTCCTCCGGGCCGGGCGAACCCGTGATCAAGGACGTCTACATCCGCCGCAATGACATCGACGGGCTGAGATATGTCGGTATGAACATCCGCAACTTCAGCAATGTCATCGTGGAGGACAACGAGATCAGCAACCTCGACCGTCCCGCAGGCGATTCCCTCCATACCGACGTCGTCCGGACCTTCGGCGGAGGCACGGGTCTCGTCGTGCGCCGTAACTTCATGCACGACAACGAAGCGATCCAGTTCTTCATCAAGGACGGCAAGGTCTCGAACGTCACGTTCGAGAACAATCTGATCGTGAGGACCGCTGGGGCGTTCAACGGCGTCAAGCTCTACGACGTCGAGGGCCTCCGAATGATCAACAACACCGTCGAAGACGACATCGTTTTCGGAGAGGGAACCGCGACGAAGATCGTGTTCTTCAACAACATTATGAACTCATTCGGCGCTGTGCCCGGGGGGTCGCAGCAGTACGACTATCGCGGCTACAACCTCATCGGCGGCGGCTCAGCGCCGCTCGTCGTCACCGAGATCTTCGGTCGAGCTACCTATCTCAACGCCGCCGCGAACGACTACCGGCTCGCGAGCGGAAGCCTGGGGGTCGACGATGGCACGCCGGGGGGCGGTGGCTATAGCGTGCCTCCGCTCGACCGCCTCGGACGCCCACGCCCGGCGGCCGGCACACAAGTCGATATCGGTGCCCACGAACGCCAACCCAACGATCCCTAAAGGCGCTCGATCAGGCGATCACGATGCCTCGACCTTCGGTTGCGGGACGGCCACGGCCTCATCGAGGAACGCGGCGTCGCCAACCCCCTTGGCCTGGACCAGTTCCGCCAACGCGACCACCGCTGACGGCCCCTGCGGCATCTGCTCGCCGACCTCTCGGCCAGGTATGACCACCGCGCCGGAGAGGGGCGGGAACGCCGGTAGCAAAATCGGATTAGCCGAGCGCCGCCAGCGTTTCGAGCCGCTTCGCGCCGGGTATCCTCCCGGGTGTAGTCCTACAAAACCACAGTAGGACACTGGTCGTGCGCTGGATGCAAGTCGACAAGCCTCAGAGGATCGGGGCAGCCCAAACCGGGCTTCCTCGCTAACCAACGGAGAGGGAGATAGGCATGCGACGACGCCTTACTTGGTGTTTGGGCGCGTTACTGCTCGCAATCGGCACTCTCGCCGCGCCGGCGGGCGCCGAGCACGACGGCGATGCCGACGTGTCGGGCATCACGAAGCTCTTCAACCAGCCGAACGGGAGCGAAGCTGTCAATTCGGACATCGCCTTCTGGGGCGATCGGGCCTATCAGGGCCATTACGACGGCGTTCAGATCTTCGATATCTCGACCCCGGGCGCTCCTACGCTGCTGAACAACTTTCAGTGCTTCGGACCGCAAAACGACCCCGTGATCTGGGGCGATCTGCTCTTCCTGGCCGTCGATCGGACGCTGACGGGTCCCGAGTGCGGCTCCACCGCTACGGTGCATCCCGACGGGACTCGCTTCGATGAGGATCCCAACGGTTGGGAGGGCGTGCGCATCGTCGATGTGAGCGACCCACAGAACCCCGAGTTCATCAAGGGCGTCTACACCGATTGCGGGGCGCACACGATCACCCTCTACCCGCGCGGCAAGGGACAGATCCTGCTCTACGTCTCGTCCTATCCGTTGCGTCCTGGACCGACGTGTGGGCCTGAGACCGGGCCTCCGGCGGGCAACAGCCCGCTGCACGAGAAGATCTCCGTGATCAAGGTGCCCGTCAACCGTCCGGATAGGGCGAGGGTCATAGCTGAGCCGAAGGTCTCTTACCCCGGTGACCGGGACAACAGGTTCCTCCCGAGCCAGCACAGTCTGACCGGTGAGGGGCTGATCGACGGCCTGACTGCCTGCCACGACATCGGCGTCAACGTCGAGCTGGGGCTTGCCGCCGCCGCGTGCGCCGAGCAGGCCCAGCTGTGGCGGATCAAGAAGAACGGGATCCCGGACACCGAGCATCCGCTCTGGGTCTACGACGACAACGTCGACCGTGACGGGGCGGGCAACTACCGCGACGTCGTGGTGGACTTCTGGCACTCGGCCACCTTCAGCGCGGACGGCAAGCTGGTGAACTTCATCGACGAGTCGTTCGGAATCGGGTGTCCGACGGTCACGCCCGATGTCTACGGGCGAGGCCCGGGCGACACCGGGGCGATGTTCTTCCTCTCGACGAAGTCGGGTAAGAAGCTCAGTCACTTCACCTTCCCGCGTCGGGGCGAGACTAGGCCCGACCCCGAGGGCAACGAGACGGCGTACTGTTCGGCCCACCTCGGCAACACGGTGCGCACCAAGGACCGCGACCTGCTGGTGAACGCGTGGTACGAGGGCGGGATCGACGTGATCGACTTCACCGACCCGTTCCACCCGACCGAGGAGGCCTATTGGGACGAGACGTCAGACAATTGGTCGGCCTACTGGTACGAGGGGCCGGAGCTCGGTGACGATGAGTTCCCGATCTACGCCACGGACGGTGTGGAGGATCCGCCCACAGGTGAGGGCTTCCAGGTCTTCAGCGTTCTGACGGACGTGGCCACCGCGCCGCTTGAGTACCTCAACCCGCAGACCCAGGAGGATGCCTTGGGGCACTGGGACGGCAAGGTTGAGCACGCGAAGGCGGCTAAGTATCGCTCCGCCGCAAAGGGCAAGCTGAGGACCAGCAAGCTGGGGACGAGTAAGGCGTCCTCGCGGGCCACAGCAAGCCGCTTGGCACCCTAGGTCCGGCGCCAGAGCAAACGCAATTTGACGGGGCCGCCTGAAGGCGGCCCCGTCTCGCGTCGCGCGCTCAGGGACGCAAGCGAACCGCCCAGCTGCGTCCTCCGTCCGTCGACCGCTTGATCGTGCCGTCATGCAGGGCGACGTAAAGCGCGTCTGGGGCGCTCTCGAATGCCGACGGCGGGCCACCGACGTGTCCGAGGTGGTCCCGCGCGGGGAACCGCGTAGGCCACCGGTAGACCACAGTCTGCAGTTGCAGCTATGGATCCTGGCCGCTCAACAAGACAAAAGCCCTGCAGATCAGCCGATAGCTCCGCCTGGATTCGAACCAGGGACCTCACGATTATGAGTCGTGCGCTCTAACCGCTGAGCTACGGAGCCCGGACGGCGAGGATAGCCGCAGCCAGAGCGAGATCCTCGGCCCGTCCTGCCCTCTGGGCGGGCTCGTGCCTACTCCGGGGGCAACCGATAGGGCAACCCCGCTCGCCAATGGCCACAAGGGCCGAGCAGGAGGAGCGTGAGGCCCGCGCCCGCCGAACGGACCGTCGACAGACTATCCGGCGGCCAATGACGCCAAAGGGGGGCAACCCCCAACCGATTCCCTGCCGGGACGGGACAGGGCAGCCACAGTGAGAAAAACCGTGCGTCTAGTCAAACATCCCCATGGCTTCGAGGGCTTCCGCCTCGGTCGAACAGTTACGCCACCAGACGATCTTTCGGTCCCGCCACCTCACCGGATGCCAGAACGGATCGACGACTGGCGTCGCGCTGGCGGCACCATGCCCCAAGCCGCGGATATGGCCGAGTGTCACTTCGCCCAGGTCCCGCAGTTCCTGGACTTCGAGGGTGTAGTCGGGCATGGCACCGAGGACGTGGTCCCACCATTGCCGCAGGCCTTCGTGGCCGTGGTAGCCGCCCTCCATGACCACCAGGCGCGACTCGATCTCCACCTCTTCGTCGATCAGCCCCAGCAAGGCGTCCCAGTCGCGCCGGTTGAAGGCGTCATACGACGCCAGCACCAAGTCCACGTTCTCTTGCGACATCGCCTACTCCGCCAGCCCCACAGCTTCGAGGGCCTGGTTCGCCTCCCAGTAGTTGTCGACTGCGGTGATCTTGCCCTCGCGGAACGTGTCGATCTGGCCCCACCGCTGTGTCACCGGAGCACCGCTCTCGCCACCAGCGCCCGCGGTGCTCGCGATCAAAACGACTCGGTCGTCGACTTCGGCCAGGCGTTCCACCTCGAATCGGGCTTCGAGGGTCTCGATCAGCTCCCACGCGAACTCCAGGACGGCCTCGCGACCCTTGAGCATCTGTCCCGACAAGCCGGAGAAACCACCGATCAGGCGGTACTCGACATCGTCGGCATAGTGCGAGATGGCGCCCCCGTCGCGGGCGTTAAACGCCTGCATCAGATCCCGGACCACCTGCAGGTTCTCCTGCGACATCGCCAACCGAGTATCGCGCGCCGGTGGTCGCGATACTCCTCCTGATGACCGAGGCACCGCTTCTCACGGCCGTGCTCAACTTCTCCGAAGGCCGTGACGCTGCGGTCCTGGAGGCCATCGAGGGGCGGCTGGCCCCGGCGCACTTTCTCGACCTCCACGCCGACCCCGACCACGACCGGTCCGTGTTCACCCTGGCCGCGCGGCAGGGCGACCTGGCGTCGGCGCTGCTGGAGGCGGCCCGGGCGGCTGTCGAGCTGATCGACCTGCGTGACCACGACGGGGTCCACCCGCACGTGGGAGCCCTCGACGTGATGCCGGTGGTCTACCTGGACGAGGCGAGCCGCGGCGCGGCGTGTGCCGAAGCGCTGACCGCCGCCGCGCTGGTGGGCGAGGAGCTGGAGCTGCCGGTGTTCCTCTACGGCGAGCTGGCCACGCGACCGGAGCACACCGAGCGTGCGAGCATCCGCCGCGGCGGCCCGTTGGAGCTCCGGCGGCGCATGGATGCGGGCGAGCTCGTACCGGACTTTGGGCCATCCCGCCCACACCCCACCGCGGGCGCCGTCCTGGCCGCCGCCCGGCCCCCGCTGGTGGCGTTCAACGTGGACCTGGTGAGCGACGACGTGGACCTGGCCCGGGAGATCGCCGCGGGCCTGCGCGAGTCCGGCGGCGGCCTGCCCGGCGTACGGGCCATCGGCCTGTCCCTGGCCGACCGCGGCCGCGCGCAGGTGTCGACCAACGTGCACGACTATCGCGCCGTACCCCTTCGGGAGGTCGTGGAGCACGTCCGCGCGCGCGCTGAGGTGGCAGAGGCCGAGCTGGTGGGCCTTGCCCCGCGCGCGGCGCTCGAGGGGTTTCCCGCTGACGTGCCGCTTCGCGGCTTCTCGCCCGAACGCCACGTGCTCGAGGAAGCCCTGCAAGCTGTCGTGTAACGTCGCCCGGCAATGGCCCAGACCAAGCGCAAGCGCACCCGGAAGCATCGGGGGACGCCCGCGGGGACGATCGAGCGCGCGTCCCGCACGGGAAGCTCGCGTACGCGCACGGATGCCAAGCAGATCGCCCGCAGCCGGCGCGAGGAGCGGATGAGGCGTCCACCCACCTGGCGTGGGGCTCTCAACCGGGCGGCGATCGCCGCCGCCGTCTTCGGCCTGCTGGTGGTGGTGCTCTTCGGTCGCGACGTGATCCAGGGGGTGCTGCTGGCAGCGTTCATGCTGGTGCTCTACATCCCGCTGGGCTACTACACCGACCTGGCGATCTACCGCTTCCGCCAGCGTCGCGTGGCGGCGAAAAAGTAGGCTCGAGTCATGGACGTGCGCATGTTCACCGTCGGCCCGGTGGCCGAGAACACGTTCCTGTTCCGCCGCGACGGCTCCGATCGGGCCCTGATCGTCGATCCGGGCGACGAGGCCGACAAGCTTCTGGCGGCCATCGACGGCCTCGGCGTGACGCTGGACGCCATCCTGCTGACGCACACGCACTTCGACCATGTCGGGGCGGTGGCCCCCGTGGCCCGCGCCACCGGCGCCGAGGTGTGGGTGCCCGAGATGGAGAGCTTCGTGCTCGCCGACATCAACCGCTTCGTCCCGTGGTCCGGCTTCGGCCCGTTCGAGTCCTACGAGGCCGAGCACACGCTCACCGGCGGAGAACGACTCGAGCTCGCAGGCTTCGAGATCGACGTGCTGTCCACGCCCGGCCACAGCCCCGGCCACGTGACCTTCTCGATCCCGGATGAGCAGGCCGTCTTCTCAGGCGACGTGCTCTTTCAGGGCAGCGTGGGGCGCACGGACCTGCCCGGGGGCGACTGGGGCACCCTGCTCGAGTCGATCCGCGCACTCGTGGAGGGTCTGCCGGCGGAGACCGCGGTGTACCCCGGGCACATGGGGATCACCACCCTCGGGGCCGAGCGCGCCTCGAACCCGTTCCTGGCCGAGCTGGCCAGATAACAATGGCCACGAAGCTCCAGGCCCCGCGCGGGACGTTCGACGTCCTGCCCGAGGACGGTCGCCGCCGCGTGCGCCTGCAGCGGATCACCGCGGGCGTGCTGGAGCGCGCCGGGTACGACCCGTTCGAGACCCCCGTGTTCGAGGACACGGAGCTGTTCGCGCGCGGCGTGGGGCAGTCCACCGACATCGTGCAGAAGGAGATGTTCACGTTCGAGGACAAGGCCGGTCGCTCGCTCACCCTGCGGCCTGAGAACACCGCCGGCGTGTGTCGCGCCTACGTCGAGCGCGGCATGCACAAGCTGCCCCAGCCGGTCAAGGTCCACTACTGGGGCCCGTTCTTCCGCCACGAGGCGCCGCAGGCCGGGCGCTTCCGCCAGTTCACCCAGCTCGGGGCCGAGGCGCTTGGGTCGGACGACCCGACGCTGGACGCGGAGCTGATCCTGCTGCTGGTGGAGCTGCTGGAGGCCGCCGGCGCGGGCGATCTGCGCGTGCGTGTGTCCAGCCTGGGCACGCCCGAGACGCGCGCGGCCTACAAGAACGAGCTGCGTGAGCATCTGCGCGCGCGCGAGTCGGAGCTGGCGGAAGACGTTCGCGAGCGACTGGACGCGAACCCCCTGCGGGCCTTCGACTCCGTCCACGCGGGCACCCGCGCCGTCCTGGAGAGCGCGCCGCGGCTGCTCGACCGCCTGGCGCCCGAGGACGCCGACCACTTCGGCGCCGTGCGGGAGCTGCTGGGCGACGCCGGCTTGGACTACTCGGTGGACCCGACGCTGGTGCGCGGGCTCGACTACTACACGCGCACGGTGTTCGAGGTGGAGTCGGGCCGGCTCGGTGCGCAGAGTGCCCTGGGTGGCGGCGGGCGCTACGACGGTCTGGTCGAGGAGCTGGGCGGGCCGGCCACGCCGGGCGTGGGCTTCGCCGCAGGGGTGGAGCGGATCCTCCTAGCGGCGGACGACACCTCCGGGGAGGCGGACGCCCGCGTATTCGTGGCTGTCGCGAAGCCCGGAGCCCGGCGCGCCGCGTTCGCCCTGGCGCGCCGGCTGCGCGGCCTCGGCCTGCGCGTGGAGATGGAGCAGGCCGGCCGCTCGTTGAAGGGTCAGCTCAAGCAGGCCGACCGCGCGGGGGCGCGCGTGACGGTGATCGTGGGCGACGGCGCCGACGTGCGGGACATGGCAACGGGTGAGCAGACCGGCGCCGCCGACGATGACGAGGTCCTGGGCCTGGTGGAGAGCGTGGTGGCACGGTGAAGGGCCCGCGCGAGAACGCCTACCGCAACCGCTGGGCCGGCCAGGTGCGCGCGGGCGAGGTGGGCGTGCGCGTGCGCGTGGCCGGGTGGGTGCACCGCCGCCGCGACCACGGCGGTCTGATCTTCATCGACCTGAGGGACCGCACCGGCCTGCTCCAGCTGGTGTTCCGCCCCGAGGAGGCGCCGCAAGCTCACGCGGCCGCGGGGCGCCTGCGCGCCGAGGACGTGGTGACCGCCGCGGGTCCGCTGCTGGCCCGTGAGGAGGGGACGGTCAACCCCGATCTGCCGACGGGGGAGGTGGAGGTGGCGGTGGACGACCTGGAGCTGCTGGCCGACGCCGACACGCCGCCCTTCCAGATCGACGAGGACGAGCCGGTGGGGGAAGAGCTACGCCTGCGCTACCGCTACCTGGACCTGCGCAAGGAGCGCATGCGGGACACCCTCCTGCTACGCCACGAGATCGTCAGGACGATCCGGGAGCACCTCAACGAGGAGGGCTTCGTGGACGTGGAGACGCCGATCATGACGCGCAGCACGCCGGAGGGCGCTCGCGACTTCCTCGTGCCCAGCCGTCTCTCGCGTGGGGCGTGGTACGCGCTGCCGCAGTCCCCGCAGCTCTTCAAGCAGCTGCTGATGATGGGAGGGCTCGAGCGCTACTACCAGATCGCGCGCTGCTTCCGGGACGAGGACTTCCGCGCCGACCGCCAGCCGGAGTTCACGCAGCTGGACGTGGAGATGTCGTTCGTGGACGAGGGGGACGTGTACGAGATGGTCGACCGCCTGCTGGAGCGCGTGCTCGCGCTGGGCGGCGTCCACGTCCAGCTCCCGCTCGAGCGGGTGACCTACGCTGAGCTGATGCGGCGCTACGGCTCCGACCGCCCGGACCGGCGCCTGGGGGTGGAGATCTCGGACCTGACCGACGTGTTCGGCGGGTCGGAGTTCAAGGTGTTCCGCGGCGCGGTGGAGGCGGGCGGCGTGGTGCGCGCGGTCGTGGCCGGCGGCGAGTGGCCGCGCAGCCGCTTCGACTCCCTCACCGAGACCGCCCAGTCACTCGGCGCCAAGGGCCTGGCGTGGGCGGTGGTGGAGTCCGACGGCTGGCGCTCACCGATCGCAAAGTTCCTGGCCGACGAGGAGATCGCCCGCGCCACGGCCGAGCTCGGCGCCCTCGACGGCCAGGCGGTCCTGATCGTGGCCGATCGCGCCGACGTCGCGGCGCGTGTGCTGGGCGCGCTGCGAACCGAGGTCGCGGAGGGTGAGCCGACCGGTCACGACATCTTCTGGGTCACGGACTTCCCCATGTTCGAGCCCGGCGCCGACGGGCGCCTCGGGGCGGTGCACCACCCGTTCACCGCCCCGAAGGGCGACCTGGACGCCGACCCCTCGACGTGGCTGTCCCGCGGCTATGACGTGGTCCTCAACGGCTGGGAGCTCGGCGGCGGGTCCATCCGCATCAACCGGCCGGATCTCCAAGAGCGCGTGTTCGAGGTGCTGGGCATCGGGGCCGAGGAGGCGCACGAGCGCTTCGGCTTCCTGCTCGACGCCATGCGCTACGGCGCCCCGCCGCACGGAGGCGTGGCGTTCGGCATCGACCGCATCGCCGCGCTGCTGGCCGGCCGCGACTCGATCCGCGACGTGATCGCCTTCCCGAAGGCGGCGAGCGGCGCGGACCCCCTCACCGGCGCACCCGCCGCGGTGGACGAGGCCCAGCTGCGAGAGCTGGGGATCAAGCTGGACCAGCCGCCGCCTGGGCCAGGGCAGGGAGGAGCGGAGCGCGATCGTTGATCGCGCGAGCACCGCACCATGTACTAACGTTTTCTCTCGTGGCCCGAACCTGTTCGCCAGCCTGCCGTACACGTTGAGCCGAACACCACCGAGATGGGAGTCCGGCTCGCGGTAGGACCGTGGTCCGCCGCGGAGGACACCCACGCTTGCTAGGACAGCAGGCCCAACTCTCGGAGCTGGCAGCGGCAGGTTGGGGCCACGCTTTCGTTGTTCTGTCACGCTAGCCCGCAGTGGCCCTCCAGGAACACCTGCTGGCTCCGCGGGGCCGGGGAGCGCTGGCTGACGCGCCGTACGCCGGCGCGGCCGGGGGCTCGGCGTGCGGGGACCTGGTGCGCATCGCGGTCCGCGTCGAGGGTAATCGCGTGGTGGAGGCCGGCTTCGACACGACTGGATGCGCACCCGTGAGTGCCGCGGCCAGCGCGGTGGTGGAGCTGGTGGAGGGGGAGAGCTTCCTCGACGCGGCGCGCCTGACCGCCGATCACGTGGCCGGCGAGCTCGGCGGGTTGCTGCCGGCCGCGCACCACGCGGCGGAGCTGTCGGCCGACGCCCTGCACCGGGCGCTCGGAGCCGCGGCGCGGGACGGCGCCCCGCTGCTCGACCCTGACCCTGGGCGCACGCTTGTAGCGATGAGCGGCGGGGTGGACAGCGCCGCCGCCGCCCAGCTCGCGCTCGACGCGGGGGATGACGTTGTGGCGGTCACGCTGGAGCTGTGGTCGGACCCGGCCACCGACTCCGAGAAGAGCTGCTGCTCTCCCCGCGCGGTGACTGGCGCGCGCGACCTGGCCCACCGGATGGGTATGCCGCACGTGACCCTGGACCTGCGCGAGCGGTTCCGCGCCGCCGTGGTCGATCCATTCGTGACCGGATACGCGGACGGCCTGACGCCCAACCCCTGTGTGCGGTGCAACGGCGAGGTGCGCTTCGATGCGATGCTCGCGCTCGCCGGCACGCTGGGCGCGGCCCGCCTGGCCACCGGCCACTATGCGCGGATCGAGCGCGACGTCCACGGCCTGCTGATCCGCGCGGGGGCCGACCCGGCCAAGGACCAGGCGTACATGCTCGCCCGGCTCGAGCCGCGGTGGCTCGACCACCTGTCCTTCCCCCTCGGAGGCCTGACCAAGGACACCGTCCGCTCGCTGGCCCGGGACGCCGGCCTGCCGGTGGCCGACAAGCGGGAGAGCCAGGACCTGTGCTTCGCCGCCGGGCTCGGTGCCCGCGGCTTCCTCCGGCGCCACGGTCCGCCCACCCTGCGCCGCCCGGGCCCGATCGTGGACCGTCAGGGCACGGAGCTGGGCCGCCACGACGGTCAGCACGGCTTTACCGTCGGTCAGCGCCGCGGCATCGGCCTGGCCGGGCCCGAGCCGCTCTACGTGCTGGCCAAGGACGCGCGGTCGGCCACCGTGACGGTCGGTCCCCGCGCCGCCCTACGGGTCGACCGGGTGCGCCTGGAGGGACCGCGACTGCACCGCGGCGCCGCGGCGGTGACGCGCACCCGCCTGCGCCACGGAGCCGCGTCGCTGGCCTGCCGCGCCTTGGAGGACGCCGACGGCGGGGTGGAGCTCGTGCTGGACGAGCCGGCCGAGGCCGTGGCCCCCGGCCAGCTGGCCTGCCTGATGGCCGGCGACGTCGTGGTGGGACACGGCACGATCGCGGCCTCGGCATGAGCGCCCAGCCCGAGCTGATTGACCTGGACGCGCCGCTGGCCGGCGACTTCCTGGCCGTGGTACGGCTCATCATCGGCGGGATCGCCGAGCGCGTGGATTTCGCGTTCGAGGAGATCGACGACCTCCAGCTGGCCGTGGAGCGGCTGCTGGCGGAGGCGGGCACAGAAGGCACCGTGCACCTGCGCTTCGAGGTGCGCGACGAGGCCATCCGCGCGCACGTGGGACCGCTGGACGAGCGCGCCGTGGCTCACGCGCTGCGCGACGGCGACGCGCCCCTCGGCGAGCTGACGCTGGGACGGATCCTCACCACCGTCGTGGACTCGTTCGGCGTCGAGGACGCCGGCAAGGACCAGATCGTCGTGCGCCTGGACAAGCGTCGAGGATGGGCGTGAGCGCCGCGCACCGCCGCCCCGCGTCGGCCGAGAAGGCGCGGAGCGAGGACCGTGAGCTGCTGCGCCGCTACCACGAGGGCGGCGACACGAGCGCGCGGGAGGAGCTGATCGCCCGCCACCTGCCGCTGGTGCGCTCGCTGGCCCGGCGCTACTCAGGGCGGGGTGAGGCCCTGGATGACATCGAGCAGGTCGGGGCGATCGGCCTGATCAAGGCCATCGACCGCTTCGATCTGTCGCGGGAGGTCTCGCTGGCCACCTACGCCACGCCCAACGTCGTCGGCGAGATCAAGCGCCACTTCCGCGACAAGGGGTGGGCGATCCGCGTGCCGCGGGCCCTGCAGGAGCTGAACGCGTCGATGTCCGGGGCGATCGAGCGACTGACCGGCCGGCTGGCGCGCTCGCCCAGCATCGCCGAGATCGCCGAGGAGCTGAAGACCACTCCCGAGGAGGTGCTCGAGGCGATGGAGGTCGGGTCCGCCTACTCGACCGTGTCGCTGTCCACCGGCCCCAGCGGGGAGGAGGAGCTGGACCCCCTGGAGACGATCGGCGACGAGGACGCCGGCTTCGAGCGCTCCGAGGACCGCGTGGCATTGGAGCCGGCCCTGGACCGGCTCCCTCCGCGCGAGCGGGAGATCCTGCGCATGCGATTCGAGGAGGGCCTTCCCCAGACCCAGATCGCTCACGCGGTCGGGCTCTCGCAGATGCACGTGTCCCGCCTGATCCGCAAGTCGCTGACCGCGATGCGCGACGAGCTGCTGCGACCGTCGGGCGAGGACCGCCAGGCAGGATCGGCCGGCTAGCGGGCGAATCTCCGCGTTAAGTGCAGGTTCATATTGCCTGCAATCGAGTTCACCAGCCGCCGCGACGGGGTACATTCCGCCCGGCGAGCACGGGGACGCTCGCGACAACGATCGTTGGAGGGAACGGATGGGGAAGCTGGGTAGAGGCGCGCTGGCGCTGCTTTTCGTAGCGCTGTCGATGTTCGTGATCGCCGCGTGCGGCGGTGACGACGATGAAGGCGGCGGCGACAGCAGCAGCGGCGGAGGCAAGCAGGGCGGATCGATCACGATCTCGGAAACCTCCCAGCCCGACTTCCTGGATCCCGCCCTCACCTACACCGTCAACGGCATCGAGCCGCTGTGGCTCGTGTACACGCCGCTGATCACCTACAAGCGCGTGGACGGCCCCGAGGGCGCCGAGCTGATGCCTGGCCTGGCGGAGGAAATGCCCACCATCTCCAAGGACGGCAAAACCTACGAGCTCACCCTGCGCAAGGGGCTCAAGTACTCGGACGGGTCCGCGGTCAAGGCGGCCGACTTCGAGCACACCATCAAGCGCGTCCTGAACCTGGAGTCCGGCGGCTCGTCCTTCTACCAGGGCATCGTCGGAGCGGACAAGTACCTGGAGGACGGCAAGGCCGAGGCCGACATCTCCGGCATCGAGACCGACGACGCCAGCGGCAAGATCACGATCAAGCTGAACGACCTCGACGGCTCGTTCTCGAACGTGCTGGCCATGTGGTTCGCAGGGCTCGTGCCCAGTGACACCCCGTTCAAGAACCTGACCAAGGACCCACCTCCGGGCGTCGGCCCCTACAAGGTCACCGAGTCGGTGCCCAACCGCCAGTTCGTGTTGGAGAAGAACACCAACTTCGACATCCCGGACATCCCCAAGGGCAACGTCGACAAGATCACGGTCAAGATCGTCAAGTCCGCCCAGCGCCAGGCCCAGGACGTGATCTCGGGCGATCTCGACTACATGCAGGACCCGCCGCCGGCCGACATCAAGCCGGAGGTCAAGGCCAAGTACGCCGACCGCTACCGCGAGCAGGAGGCGCCGTCGACGTACTACATGTTCATGAACAGCCGCGAGGCCCCGTTCGACAAGAAGGAGGTCCGCGACGCGGTCAACTTCGGCCTGGACAAGCCGGCCCTGGCCCGCCTGTTCGCGGGTGAGGTCTCGCCCGGCTGCTCGTTCCTGCCGCCCGGCATGCCCGGATACGACGAGGCCCTGGACGTGGAGGAGTGCCCGTGGGGCAACCCCAACGAGCCGCCGGACCTGGAGAAGGCGCGCCAGATGATCAAGGACGCCGGCGCCGAGGGCGCGAAGGTCACGGTCTGGGGCAACAACGACGACCCGACCGACAAGGTGACCGAGGCCTACGCCGACCAGCTGTCCAAGATGGGCCTGGACGCCACGCCGAAGATCATCGACGGCGGCGTGTACTTCCAGACCATCGGCAACGCGAAGACCAAGGCCCAGACCGGCTTCTCGAACTGGTTCCAGGACTTCCCGCACCCGAAGAACTTCATGTTCCTCGTGGACGGCAAGTCGATCCAGCCGACGAACAACCAGAACTACGGCAACGTGGACGATCCCGAGCTCACCAAGGGGATCGCCGAGCTGAACCAGGAGACGATCAACGACGACACGACGGCGCAGTGGACGGACCTGAACAAGAAGCTCGTCGAGCGCGCCTGGGTGGTCCCGTACGGGCACCGCAAGCTGGCGACGTTCCTCAGTGAGCGGATGGACTTCGAGAACTGCTCGAGGTACCACGCCGTCTACTTCAACGACTATTCGAGCTTCTGCATCAAGTAGGAGCTCGCGGCTCGAATGGGAGGGCGCCCACGGGCGTCCTCCCATCGGGTAGCTTCCTCTCGGGAGATGTGAGCTATCGCAACCGAGCCCGCAGCTGAGTACGCCTTCGACGGGCCGGCGGCGTTCGAGCAGGAAGGCGAACGTGCCGGGGTAGCGGGACTGGGTCCCTGGAAGCTCGGTCTGCGCAGGCTTCGGCGCAACAAGGTGTCGCTGGCCTTCGGCTTCATCTTCGTCCTGCTTGTGGCCGTCTGCGCGGCCGCCCCGCTGTGGGCCACCCACGTGGCCCACACCACGCCGACGGAGAACCACCTGACCGACATGGTCACGATCGACGGGGAGCGCACGAACGTCGTCGGCCTGGACGGCGTGCCGATCGGGCCGACGTACAGCGGAGAGTTCTTCCTCGGCGCCGACCGAAACGGCCGCGACGTGATGGTGCGCCTGCTGTACGGCGGTCGCAACTCCCTGATGATCGGCGTGGCCGCCGCGGTCATGACCACGCTGCTGTCCATCCTTCTCGGCGTGCTCGCGGGTTACCTGCGCGGTCCCGTGGACGTGGCGATCAGATCGCTGCTGGACGTGATGTGGTCCTTCCCGGTGATCATCCTCGGGGTGGCGCTGGGCGTGGCCCTGGCGCTGGGCGGCTTCAAGCTCGGGCCGATCACGATCAGCGGGAACTCACTGCTGATCCCGATCTTCGTCATCGGGCTCGTCTACGTGCCCTACATGGCGCGGCCCGTGCGGGGGCAGGTGCTGTCCCTGCGTGAGAAGGAGTTCGTCGAGGCGGCGCGCGCCCAGGGGGCCAGCCCGGCGCGGATCATGCTCACCGAGATCGTGCCCAACCTGTTGTCCACGATCCTCGTGTTCTTCACCCTGCTGATCGCCAATGCCGTGCTGCTGGAGTCGGCGCTGTCGTTCCTCGGCGCCGGCGTGCGCGCGCCCAACCCGTCGTGGGGCACGATGATCGACGAGGGCATCGACCGCATCGCCACGGCGCCCCACCTGACGGTCGTGCCGGGCATCATGCTGGTGATGACCGTGCTGTCGCTGAACGTGTTCGGCGACGGCGTGCGCGACGCGCTCGACCCGCGGGCCAAGGTGCGGCTGGAGCACTGATGGCATCGCATCCCTTCTCGGCCGCCAACGCCGGCCTCGGCGGGAAGCGCTAAGGCATGGGGCGCTTCGTGGTCCGCCGCGTGCTGCAGATGGTGGGCGTCATGTTCGCCGTCTCGGTCCTGACGTTCCTGATCTTCAACGTCATCCCCAACGGCGATCCGGCCGTGCGGATGGCGGGCCGCCAGCCCACCGAGACGCAGATCGAGCAGATCCGGAAAGAGTGGGGCTTCGACAAGGGCGTCCTCACGCAGTACGTGACCACGATGGAGAAGGTGTTCACCGGCGACCTGCAGTCCTACTTCACCCAACTGGACGTGGGCGAGGAGATCGTCAAGGGACTGCCGCGCACGCTGTCCCTGGCCCTGGGAGCCGCGCTGCTGTGGATGGCGGTGGCGATCGCCTTCGGCCTTTACAGCGCCATGCGCGCGGGCAGGTTCAGCGACCGGTTCCTGACCATCCTCGCCCTGGTCGGCATCTCCATGCCGGTGTTCTGGATCGGGGCGCTGATGAACTACTACCTCGGCTTCAAGGCGGGGCTGTTCCCCAACGGCGGCTACGTGCCACTCACCGAGGACCCGATCGACTGGGCCTACCACCTGATCCTGCCCTGGACCGCGCTGGCGATCCTGTTCATCGGCTTCTACTCGCGCGTCCTGCGGTCCAACGTGCTCGACACGATCAACGAGGACTACGTGCGCACGGCACGGGCCAAGGGCCTCGGCGAGCGGCAGATCATGGTGCGCCACGTGCTGCGCAACTCGATGATCCCGATCGTGACCCTGTGGGGCCTGGACTTCGGCGCGGTCATGGGCGGCGGGGCGATCCTGACTGAGACAGTGTTCGACCTCCAGGGAGTGGGCCAGTACGCCGCCGACTCGGTGGGCCAGCTCGACGTGCCGCCGGTGCTGGCTACCACGATGTTCGCCGCCTTCTTCATCGTCCTCCTCAACGCCGTGGTGGACATCCTCTACGCGTACCTGGACCCGCGGATCCGCCTCCAGTGAGCGACGCCCAGCTGCTCCTCGAGGTCGACGACCTGCGCGTTTCCTTCGCGACCGAGGAGGGCGTAGTGAAGGCGGTGGACGGGGTCACGTTCGACCTCCGCCAGGGCGAGATCCTGGCCGTGGTGGGTGAGTCGGGATGCGGCAAGTCGGTGACCGCCATGACGCTGATGGGCCTGACCCGGTCGCCCAATGCCGAGTTCGAGGGCACAGCCACCTACAAGGGCACCGAGCTGATCGGCGCGCCCGAGAACGAGCTGCGCCGGGTGCGGGGCGCGGAGATTGCCATGATCTTCCAGGACTCGATGACGTCGCTGAACCCGGTGCACCGGATCGGGGACCAGATCGTCGAGCAGATCCAGGAGCACGAGGCGCTGCCCGACCAGCAGGCGCGCGAACGCACGATCGAGCTGCTCGACCGGGTGGGCATCCCCCGCGCCCGGGAGCGCGTGGACTCCTATCCATTCGAGTTCTCCGGCGGCATGCGCCAGCGCGTGATGATCGCTCTCGCTCTGTCCTGCAGCCCCAGCGTGTTGATCGCCGACGAGCCCACCACGGCGCTGGACGTGACGATCCAGGCGCAGATCCTCGAGCGCATCCGGGACCTGCGCGACGAGACCGGGGCCGCGGTCATCCTCGTGACGCACGATCTGGGCGTCGTGGCCGACGTGGCCGACCGCATCGCGGTCATGTACTCGGGTCGCATCGTGGAGCAGGGCGACCTCGACCAGATCTTCTACGACCCGCAGCATCCCTACACGTGGGGCCTGCTCGGGTCGATCACGCGGGTGGACCGCCCCCGCCCCGAGCGCCTGCCGGCCATCGCCGGGCAGCCCCCGTCGCTGGCCCACCGGCCGACTGGCTGCCACTTTCGGCCCCGCTGCCCGCATGAGTTCGCCGAATGCGCGGAGGTCCCGCCGCTGGAAGAGCGCTCGGGCAACGGGCACCTGGACCGTTGCTGGCTGCCGGTGGAGGACAAGCGCGCCAAGCGCGAGGTTGCCCCGGGCGAGATCGGCCTGGACGCGAAGGACGTCCCGGAGCCGGCCGGGGGCGTGGCGTGACCGCCGGGCCGGCTCCCGAGCACGCGCCCGCGGCGACCAACGGCGACGCCCCGCTGATCGAGGTCCAGCACCTCAAGATCTACTTCCCGATCAAGCAGGGGATCGTGGTGGAGCGGGAGGTGGCCCGCGTGCACGCGGTCAACGACGTAACGCTCTGCATCGCCGAGGGCGAGACGCTCGGCCTGGTGGGTGAGTCGGGTTGCGGCAAGACCACGATCTCGCGCGCGATCATGCGCCTGATCGACGCCACCGACGGCACGATCAGCTTCCGGGGGCAGGACGTGACCAAGGCCGGCCGCCGCCACATGGAGCCGCTGCGGCGCGAGATGCAGATGGTGTTCCAGGATCCGTTCGCGTCACTGAATCCGCGCAAGCGCGTGGGTCAGATCATCGGGATGCCGCTGCGGCTGCACGGCACCGAGCGCGGCCAGGTCGAGGGGCGGGTCGGCGAGCTGCTCAAGCGCGTGGGGCTCTCACCCGAGCACATCAACCGCTACCCCCACGAGTTCTCGGGCGGCCAGCGCCAGCGGATCGGCGTGGCGCGGGCGCTGGCCCTCGAACCGCGGCTCGTGGTGCTCGACGAGCCCGTGTCGGCGCTCGACGTCTCGGTGCAGGCGCAGATCATCAACCTGCTGGACGACCTCCAGGACGAGTTTCGCCTGACCTATCTATTCGTGGCCCACGACCTGTCGGTGGTTCGGCACGTGTCCGACCGGATCGCGGTGATGTACCTGGGCAAGCTGATGGAGGTGTCGCCGGCCGAGGAGCTGTACACCAAGCCCATCCATCCCTACACGAGCGCGCTTCTCGCGGCGATCCCGATCCCGGACCCGCGCGAGAACCGGCAGCGCGAGCGGGTGGTGGTCTCGGGTGAGCCGCCGAACCCGATCAACCCGCCGTCAGGATGCGTCTTTCACCCGCGCTGTCCCCGGGCCACCGAAGTGTGCAAGACGGTGGAGCCGCCGCTGGTGCGCTATCCCGGCGGCCACCTGGCCGCCTGCCACCACCCGATGAGCGTGTCCGAGCAGGAGATCCGCTCGGCCGAGCGCGACGAAGCCAGCCCGCTCGCCTGCGGCGACGAGATGCCGTCGCCGGACGGCGCTGCAGCGGGCGCCGCGCCCGAGAACCGTCCTCAAGCCTGACGCTCGGGGTCCAACCGCCCAGTCCTCCTCGTCACGTCGGTTTGGCCCGCTGTGCACGGGTTCTTGCACGAAAAGTAGACAATTTTCCATCGTTCTGCGACGCTCTGGCGCGGTTGCAGAGGTAGTCCCCTTAAAGCCTCTGCACTTGGGTTAACCCATCGAGCGAAGGGAATCCTCCATGGTTACGCGTCGCTAGCTAGCCAGGCTGTATGGCCGAAACCGCGCGGAGCGCGGTTTCGGTCGTTTGGGGGAGACTCCTTCGGGGGGGGGACAGCGGTTTGCGAGAGGTCTTCGAGCTACTGAGGAATGAGTCCCGCGCTCGGGTCTTCTTCCTTGCCCTGACCCAGTCAGGGCTCGGTACCGGCGCTGCGTACGTCGCGCTCTTGCTCGTGGCCTACGAGCGCTTTGACTCGCCGTGGGCCATCGGCCTGATCCTGTTCGCGGACGTGGCACCGGCCATGCTGCTGGGTCCTGTGTTCGGTGCGGTCGCTGACCGCTGGTCGCGACGCGCGTGCCTGGTCACAGCCGACGTGTTACGTGCCGGCGCCTTCGCCGCGATCCTGATGGTGGACAGCTTCGAAGCGACGTTCGGGTTCGCGTTGCTGGTCGGGATCGGCACCGGGCTGTTCACGCCGGCGGCGCTCGCGTCGCTTCCCAGCCTCGTCGAGAAGCGGCGCCTGCCGGCGGCGACCTCGCTGTACGGCGCGGCGACCGACCTGGGCTTCATCGCCGGACCGGGGATAGCCGCCCTGCTGCTCGTCCTGGGGGGGCCCGAAACGATCTTGGCGGGCAACGCGGTCACCTTCGGAGCGTCTGCCTTGCTGCTCGCCCCGCTCGCCTTCGGCCAGGTGGCTGCGAAGGACACGAGCAGCGCGCGTCCGTCGCTCATGCGTGAGGCGCGCGACGGCCTGGCAGCCACCATCGGCATGCGCGGACTTCGGCTGATCCTCCTGGCCTCGGCCACCGTTCTGTTGTTCGGCGCGCTGTTCAACGTGGCCGAGCTGCTGCTCGTGCAGGACGTGCTGGGAGGCGGCGGCACCGCATTCTCGATCCTGGTGGTCGTCTACGGAGGCGGATTCATCGCCGGCACGGTCAGCGGCTCCAAGGGCGGGGGGCTACTGCTGCTGCGGCGTCGCTACCTCGGCGGCGTGCTGATCATGAGCACGGGATATCTCGTCAGCGGCATCGCCCCGTCGCTCTTGGCGGTTGGCGCGGCCTTCGCGGTGGCCGGGTTCGGAAACGGCGTCCTGCTCGTCTACGAGCGCCTGTTGATCCAACGTCTCGTGCCCGACCGGCTCGCGGGCCGCGTGTTCGGCGTGAAGGACGCCCTCACGGCATGGGCCTTTGCGCTCGGCTTCCTCCTGGGGCCGGCCATGATCGAGTTGCTGGGAGTGCGTGAGCTGGTGGTGGCCGCGGGCGTCGGAGGACTCGTGGTGTGGCTCGTCGCCTTCGCTGGACTGCGAGGACGCGACCTCGGCCCCGAGCCCGAGGTGTTCCCAGAGCCCGAGCTACTCGACGCCCGAGGGCAGCGTTTCCGGCGGGACCGGAGCGCCGGCGAGGAGCGCCCGGACCTCGTCCGAGGCTGAGTTGGGCACCAGCTCCTTGGTGACCACGCGGATCAGGGCCGCCACGACGCGCGGCTCGAACTGCGTGCCCGAATGCTGCTCGAGCTCCGCGATCGCCGCCTCCCGCGTCATGGCCGAGCGATACACGCGGTCGCTCGTCATGGCGTTGTAAGCGTCGCAGCAGAAGACGATGCGGGCCTGGAAGGGGATCTGCTCGGCCTTGAGGCCGTCGGGGTAGCCGCTGCCGTCCCAGCGCTCGTGGCACGAGCGCACGATGTCGCCGACGCGACCCAGCAGGCCGCCCACCCGGTCGAGCATGAACTGGCCCTCGATGGTGTGGGTCTTCATGACCTCGAACTCGCTGTCGGTCAGGCTGGCCGGCTTGTTCAGGATCTCCTTGGGGATCGAGATCTTGCCCACGTCGTGGAGCATGGCCGCGAACTCGAGCTCCTGGCGGGCCTCCTCGGGGACGCCGAGCTCGTCGGCGACCGCGTTGGTCAGGTCGACGACCGACCGCGAGTGCTCGGCCGTGTAGCTGTCCTCCGATTCCACGACGTCCGACAGCAGCATCACCGTACCCCGATAGGCGCGCTGGAGCTCCAGTGTCTTCGTGTGGCGCTCCTGGCGGTCAAGCGAGAAGCGCTGGAACAGCCAGACGAGCGGCGGAATGGCGACGAGGTATAGGGCCGAGCTCACGGCCGCGAGCGACACCACGTAGCCGAGCGGCATCAGCAGGGCATCGACGCGGACGACGCCGGCCCAATCGCGGAAGACCTCGGCCATCGACAGGCGGTCCAGCAACTGGTTGCGGGCGAGCACCCAGGTCAGGTCCACTCCGAGCAGCGCCAGCGCGGCCAGCAGGTAAGCATTCAGCTGGTCTGCGTCGGCCGGTCCCGGCGCCAGGGCAACGAGGACGAGCGTGGCAGGCACGTATGGCCAGCAATCGGCGATGGATCCGAGCAGGTTGTCCCGGTGCCACCCGCCGCGACGGATTTCAGGGAGGAGCGAGAGCATTGCCGCGGCCGCCGCCAGCAACGGCACGAGAGGCAACGGGCCGAGCAGCAGGAGAGGGATGAATGCGAGGTTCTCCGGCGACGCGTAATAGCCGCCGAACTCGAATCGCACCTGCAGGATCAGGGCGTAGCCCACTGCCAGGCCGACGGGCAGAAACGGACCCACGTCGCGTTCGTCGGGCAACAGGATCGCCATCGCCGCCGCGGCCGCGACGAACAGACCGGCGGTAACGCCGGTGACCAGCCTTTCGCGACGGGCCATCTGGCTCGCGCGCCGCTCCCGCGCCTCGCCCACGAGTTGCTCGGAGACCAGCATCAAGAGAATCGTCGGATGCAACCTGTGGCCAATCGCAACCCACCCGCTTATTGCACACCTTCAGGCCACGAAGCTGCACCTCCGCCGTAGCCTTTGGCCCGCCGGGCAGCCAAACCTGTCCGCCGGGTCGGCGGATGGCATCGGTGCGCACCCGGCCGAGCCGGGCGTTGCCGCGGCCGCAACCTAGACTCCGCCGGATGAAGGCGGCCGAGATCCGCGAGCGCTTCCTGTCCTTCTTCGAGGAGCGCGACCACCTGCGCGTGCCCTCCGCATCGCTCGTGCCGTCCTCCCACGACCCGACGGTGCTGCTGACGACCGCGGGCATGCAGCCCTTCAAGCCCTACTTCCGGGGCGAGGAGCAGCCGCCCCACCCGCGCCTGGTCTCGTGCCAGAAGGTGTTCCGCTCCACCGACATAGAGGACGTCGGGTCCACCCACCGTCACCTCACGTTCTTCGAGATGCTCGGCAACTTCTCGGTCGGTGACTACTTCAAGGAACAGGCCGTGGCGTACGCGCTCGAGCTCTCGACCCAGGGGTTCGGTTTCGCCGAGGAGCAGCTGTGGATCACGGTCTTCGGTGGCGACGAGGAGCTAGGTCTGGGGCCGGACGAAGAAGCGATCGAGTGCTGGCGCGCCGTCGGCGTCCCCGACGAGCGGATCGTACGGCTGGGCCGCGCGGACAACTTCTGGCAGTCCGGCCCGACCGGCCCCTGCGGCCCCTGCTCGGAGCTCTACCTGGACCGCGGGCCGGAGTTCGGATCCGACGACCAGCGCCCCGGCGACGACACCGAGCGCTATCTCGAGTTCTGGAACCTCGTGTTCATGCAGTACGAGTTGGGAGCCGACGGGTCGCTGACTCCGCTGCCGAGCCAGAACATCGACACGGGCATGGGCCTGGACCGCATGGCGACGATCCTCCAGGGCGTGGACTCGATCTTCGAGACCGACCACATGCGGCCCCTGGTGAAGCTGGGGGAGGAGCTGTCCAGCCGCCGCTACGGCCAGGACGAGGCAACCACACGAGCGCTGCGGATCCTGGCCGACCACGGCCGCGCGTCGGCGTTCCTGATCGCCGATGGGGTGGTGCCGTCCAATGAGGACCGCGGCTACATCCTGCGGCGCGTGATGCGCCGCGCGATGCACCAGGGCCGTGCGCTTGGAATCGAGGGCAGCCTTCTGCCGCGGCTGTGCGAGCGCGCGGTGGAGGTCATGGAGCACGCCTATCCCGCGCTGCGCGAAGAGTGGCCGGCGATCGAGCGCTGGGCCCGCGCCGAGGAGGAGGGCTTCGGCCGCACGCTCGAGCAGGGCGAGCGGATGTTGGCCGAGCTGGCCGCGGCCGCGCGCCACCAGGGCACGTCGTGGGTGTCGGCCGAGGACGCGTTCAGGCTGCACGACACGTACGGCTTTCCGTACGAGATGACGCGGGAGCTGCTGGCCGAGCAGGGTCTGTCGGTGGACGATCAGGGCTTCGAGGAGCTGATGGACCGCGCGCGCGAGGTCTCCCGGGCGGGAGCGCGCGACGGCGATGGCGCCCCCGTGGGCCACGAGGGCGTCCTGCGCTTCGCGCGCGGGGCCGGGTTCACCACCCGGTTCGTCGGCTACGAGACCACCGAGGCCGACACGGTCGTCCGGGCCGCCGAGCGGGGCGGAGACCGCGTACTGGCCAAGCTCGAGGAGAGCCCGTTCTACCCCGAGGGCGGAGGGCAGGTGTCCGACACCGGCATCCTGGAGTCACCGTCAGGCCGCGCGCTGGTGGTGGACGTCTACCGCGTCGGGGACGACCAGGTGCTGGCCCTGGAGCCCGTCGAGGGCGAGATCGGGGCCGGCGAGCCGGTGGTGGCCCAGGTGGACCGAGACACCCGCCTGGCCACGATGAGAAACCACACGGCCACGCACCTGCTCCATGCCGCCCTGCGGGCCCGGCTCGGCACCCATGTGCGCCAGGCCGGCTCCTACGTGGGCCCGGACAAGCTGCGCTTCGACTTCACCCACCGAGAGCGGCTCAGCGACGACGAGCTGGCCGACGTGGAATCCGCGGTCGCCGGGTGGATCTCCGGTGGGCATCACGTTCGCGCGCTCGAGACGACTCGCCAGGAGGCCGAGGCCCTCGGCGCGATGGCGCTGTTCGGCGAGAAGTACGGCGACTGGGTGCGGATGGTGGAGGTCGACGGCGTCTCGCGCGAGCTGTGCGGCGGGACGCACGTGGCGACCACGGCGGAGCTCGGCCTGTTCCATCTCACCGCGGAGACCTCGAGCGCGTCGAACGTGCGGCGCGTCGAGGCGGTGACCGGGACGGCGGGGGTGGAGCTGTTCCGGCGGCGCAGCCACCAGTTACGCGAGCTCGCCCGGCTGCTGCGCGTTCCCGAGCCCGAGGTGGTCCGGGCGGTGGAGAAGCTGTCGGCTCGGGTCAAGCAGCTGCAGAAGGGCTCCGGCGCGGGCCCCGACCGGGCCGTGGCCGATGCGCTCGTCGAGGGCGCGGAACGGGTGGGCGACCTGCCCGTGGTGGTCCAGGCCGTGGACGCGCCGGACGCCAAGGCATTGCTCGAGCTGTCCAACGCCGTGCGCCAGCGCCTGGGCGACGCGGCCGTGGTGCTGGGGTGCGCCGTGGACGGGCGGGTGCACCTGGTGGCGAACGTCTCGCCGGGCGTGGTCGAGCGCGGCGTGAAGGCGGGTGACGTGGTCCGTGTCGCGGCGCAGGTGGCCGGTGGCGGTGGCGGTGGGCGCGACACGATGGCCCAGGCGGGCGCGCGCGATGCCCAGAAGCTGCCCGAGGCGCTGGTCGCGGCCCGCGCCGAGATCGAGCGCGCGCTCGCCGTCTGATGGCGCGCATCCTCGCCCTCGACCACGGGGCGGCTCGCTGCGGCTGCGCCGCCTCGGACCCCTCGGGAACCGTGGTCCGACCGCTCGGCGCGGTTGAGCGGCCCGACACCCGGCGGGGGATGGGGGAGATCGAGCGCCTGGTCCTGGCCGAGGAGGCCGAGCGCGTGTTGGTGGGCCTGCCGCTGACGCTGTCCGGAGCGGAGGGCGCCCAGGCCGAGCAGGCGCGGGCCTTCGCCGACCGCCTGAGCCGCCGGTTGCGGGTGCCCGTGGAGCTCCATGACGAGCGCCTGACCACCCGCCAGGCCGCGCGCGGCCCGGGGGACGGGAACCTGGACTCGCGGGCCGCCGCCCACCTGCTCGAGAGCTATCTGGCGCGGAACCCCGAGGGCACGCGCGGGTGACCGAGGGACCGCCGCCCGTCCCAGGCGGCCGACGCTCGCGCGATGAACGCGAGGCAGCCCGCCGCGAGCGCGATGCCAGGCGCTCGGGCGGGCGCAATCCAACCTCGCCTGCCGCGGCCCCGCCGAGGACCCGCCTGCGCCGCGGACGGATCGCGGCGGCGGCTGCGGGCGCGCTCGTGCTGGCCGGCGTGCTGTGGCTCGCCCTGTCGCTGTTCCAGCCGTTCGCCGGGGAGGGCGAGGGACGGGTGAGGGTCGTGGTGCCTCGTGGATCGAGCCTCGAGCAGATAGCCGAGCTGCTGGAGCGGCGCGGCGTGGTGGGGGACTCCACCTTCTTCCAGCTGCGCGTCCGCTTGGCGGGACGCAGCGACTCCCTCAAGCCGGGCCGGTACACGCTCGCGCGCGACATGAGCTTCATCTCGGCGCTCGACGCGCTCGAGCGGGGCATCCCGCCCGACGTGGTGGTGGTCACGATCCCGGAGGGCCTGTCGCGCCCCGAGATCGCCCGCGTCGTGAGGGGCCGCCTGGACGGCGACTACCTGGCCGCCACCCGGCGCTCGACGGCCCTGGACCCGGCGGAGTACCGCGCGGAGGACGCCCGCAGCCTGGAGGGCTTTCTCTTTCCTGCCACCTACGAGCTGCGCCGGGGGCAGCGCGTCCGCCGCCTCGTGGAGCGCCAGCTCGAGGCATTCCGGGAGCGCTTCGGGTCGGTGGACCTGCGGCGCGCCCGGTCCAAGAACCTGACCCCGTACGACGTGCTCATCATCGCCTCCATGGTCGAGCGCGAGGCGCAGGTGCCCCGCGAGCGGCGCCTGATCGCCTCCGTGATCTACAACCGCCTGCGGGACGGCATCCCGCTCGGGATTGACGCGACACTGCGCTTCGAGACCGGCAACTGGAAGCGGCCGCTACGCGTGTCGGAGCTGGAGGCGCCCACGCCCTACAACACGCGCAAGCTCGTCGGCCTCCCGCCCGGGCCGATCGGCAGCCCGGGCATCGAGTCAATCCGGGCGGCCGCCGCCCCCGCGCGCACGGGGTACCTGTTCTTCGTGGTCAAGCCGGGCACCTGCGGGGAGCACGCCTTCGCGGAGACCGACGCGGAGCACCAGCGCAACGTCGCCCGCTACGACGCGGCGCGCGAGCGGCGCGGCGGCCGCTCGCCCACCGACTGCTGATGAAGCTCGCCGGCGTGCTCGGACACCCGGTCTCGCACAGCCGCTCGCCGGCGATGATGAACGCCGCGTTCGCTGAGCTGGGGCTGAACTGGCACTATGTGCGGCTGCCCGTGCCGTCCGCGCTGTTCGTGGCCACGGTACGTGCCCTGCCCGCCTCCGGGTATCTCGGCGCAAACGTCACCATCCCGCACAAGGTCGCCGCACTGGAGCTGGCCGACGAGGCGACGGGCGCCGCGGGGGCGATCGGAGCCGCCAACACGCTGAGCTTCACCGACGGCGCCGTGGCCGCCGACAACACGGACGCCGGCGGCCTGCTGGCGGCGCTGGGAGAGCCGGTGATGGGGAGCACGGCGATGGTGCTGGGCGCGGGCGGGGCGGCGCGTGGCGCCGTGTGGGCCCTGCGCGAGGCGGGCGCGGAGGTGAGCGTGTGGAACCGGACGCTGACGCGGGCGGCCGCGCTGGCCGCCGACTTCGGGGTCCGGCAGGTGGACCGCCCGCAAGCTGCCGACGTGCTCGTGAACACCACCTCGGTGGGTCTCGACCCGGCCACCACCGAAGAGGACCTGATCGACGCCCTCTGGCTCGACGGACTCGATCCCCCGGCGACCGTGGTGGACATGGTCTACGGCGACGGCCCGACCCCGCTGGCGCGTTGGGCGGTCCGAGGCGGAGGGCGGGTGGTGGACGGGCTGGAGGTGCTGGTGGGCCAGGGCGCGCTCAGCCTGGAGTGGTGGACGGGCCGGCCCGCTCCGCTCGACGTAATGCGCCGGGCCGCCCGCGGGCCCTGACGGCGCCAGTCCCGGCGGCTACAGGGCTAAACCCCGGCCGTATGCCTGCCGATACCCGCATCAATGTCGATCTCGCGGCCCATGCTCCTCGTGCTCGTCGGCGCCGTGCTCATGGGCGCCACGTTCCTGGCGGTGACCAACGCGCGCGACCGTGCCGCCGACGACGGCTCGACGGCCGCACAGAGCCAGGATGCCGAGCAGGCGGCGCAGCCCACGGGCAGCCTGACGGCCGACCAGGCCGTGGCCGCCGCGTTCTCCGGCAGCGGGTCGCTGGACAGCGGCCGGATCGCTGCCGAGTTGTCGCTCAAGCTGGTGGGCGGTCAGGGCCAGGCCTTCAGCGTCAACGTGGACGGCAAGTTCCAGAGCCGCGAGGGCAAGGTGCCCCTGTTCGACTTCGACCTCAGCGTCAAGACCGGCGACGGCGGCCGGCGGGCCGGCGCCGTGTCGCTGGGCGACCGTGGCTTCCTCACCCGCGGCGACACCGGCTACCGCGTCCCGGACGCCGTCTGGACCGAGCTGGCCAACGCGCGCCGCCAGATCACCTCGTACGCCAAGGGCGGGACCGGATCCGAGGCCGGCATCCTCGGTGTAGACCCGCGCGCCTGGCTGACGGACGTGGAGGACAAGGGCGAGGCCCAGGTGGACGGCGTCATGACCCGCCACGTCTCGGCGCGTGTCGACGCGACCAAGCTCGTCCGCGACCTCGTGCCCCTGGCCCGCCAGGGCGGCGCGCAGGTGAACCTGCCTCGCAACCTGGATCAGATCGTGTCCCGCGCGGTCAAGCGCGCCGACGTGGAGCTCTGGGTGGGTAGCAAGGACCGCATCCTGCGACGCATGAACGTGGACCTGGAGCTGGACTTCTCAGCGCTGAGCGCCGGCGCCGCCGACGAGGTCGGTCGCGCGCAGGTGACGCTCGACCTGGACCTGACCGGGGTCAACGAGACACAGCAGATCGAGGCGCCCGCCCGAATCGTGCGCGCCCCGGCCAACGACCCAATCTCCACCGCCGCGCTCGGCTTGGGCGTACTGGCCGTGGACCCGCCGGCCGGCCTGTCGGCCGCGCGCAAGGCGGGCTTCCGCATCGGCGACGTCACGAGCCCCGCGCCGATCACCGACAACCCGCGCAAGGTGGCGCGAGCCGTCCGCCAGAACCGCAAGGTGGTCATCTTCTTCCGCAGCGACCGCGGCCTGGACGACCAGGCCACGGGCGAGGCCGTCCGCGCGCTGCGCCGCAGCTCGGAGGCGGCCGTCTTCACCGACGACGTCCGCAGCGTGGAGCGTTTCGGCAAGCTGGTCGAGGACCTGGGCGTGAACCAGGCTCCGTCGATCGTAGTCATCGACCGGCGCGGCAACGCCCGGCTGATCGAGGGCTACATCGACGCTCGCACCCTCGCGCAGGAAGTCGCCGACGCACGATGAGTGAGCGCCAGGGCGGGCCTACGGCGCTTCGCGCCGTTCCCGCACAGGGCGCGGAGGGCACTCCAGGTGAGGCGGGCGCGAACGGCCTGACCCCGCCGCAGCGGCGCGGCGCGTCGCGGTTCATCTCCGACGTGATAGCGGAGCTGGGCTTCCTGCCGCGGGAGCGCGTCGAGGCCGCCGTGGAGGAGGGCAAGGCCACCGGCCACGCCCCCGAACAAGTGCTCGTCGCGTCGGGCGCCATCACGGGCGACCAGCTCGCCCGGGCGGTGGCCCAGCGCTTCGGGCTGCACCACGTGGACCTGGCGGTTTTCAACACCGACGTGGCCGCACTCAACCTGATCGGCGCGTCGGCCGCGCGTCGCCTCGCGGCCGTCCCGATCGGCTACGACGACGCCGGGCACCTGATCGTGGCCATGGCGGACCCGTCCAACGTACTCGCGCTGGACGACCTCAAGCTGATGACCGGCCACGAGGTGCAGCCGGTGGTGGCCTCGCCCGACGACATCTCCGGGCTGATCGGGCGGATGAGCCGGCTGGATGACGCCGTGGCGGCCGCGGTGGAGCAGGGCGAGGAGGAGATCGCCGATATCACCGAGATCCGGGAGTCGGCCGACGACGCGCCGGTCATCAAGCTCGTGAACTCGATCATCGCCCAGGCCGTCGAGGACGGCGCCTCGGACATCCACTTCGAGCCTGAGGAGCGTGACATGCGCGTGCGCTTCCGCGTGGACGGCGTGCTGCGCGAGAGCACCTCGATACCGCGCCGCATGGTGGCGGGCACCGTGTCGCGCGTGAAGATCATGGCTGACCTGGACATCGCCGAGAGGCGCATGCCGCAGGACGGCCGCGTGTCGCTGGCCGTGGAGGGCCACGCGATCGACCTGCGGATCGTGACCATGCCCCAGGTCGATGGCGAGGGGCTGGTGATGCGCATCCTCGACAAGACCCAGGCGCTGATCGGCCTGGACCAGCTGGGCATGTCGCGCCAGGGCGAGACCCTCTTCGCGGACGGTTTCCGCCGCTCCTACGGTGCCGTGCTGGTGACCGGGCCGACGGGCTCGGGCAAGTCCACCACGCTCTACGCCGCGCTCAACGAGATTAACGAGCCGGAGCGCAACATCATCACGATCGAGGATCCGGTCGAGTACCAGCTCGCCGGGGTCAACCAGCTGCAGGTCAATCACAAGGCCGGCCTGACGTTCGCCGCCGGGCTGCGCTCGATGCTGCGCGCCGACCCCGACGTGATCATGGTGGGGGAGATCCGCGACGGCGAGACGGCCAAGATCGCGGTCGAGTCGGCCCTCACGGGCCACCTGGTCCTCTCCACGCTGCACACCAACGATGCCCCGTCGGCCATCACCCGGCTGACGGAGATGGGGATTGAGCCGTTCCTGACCGCCTCCGCGGTGTGCACGATCGTGGCCCAGCGCCTCGTTCGCCAGCTCTGCACCTACTGCAAGCGGCGCACCATGCTGAGCGTCTCGTCGCTGGAGAAGGCTGGCTTCAGCGTGGCCTTTGACCTCGAGGCCTACGAGCCCGTGGGCTGCAGTCGCTGCGGTGGCTCCGGATACAAAGGCCGCACCGGTCTCTACGAGGTCATGACGATCAGCGACGAGATCCGCGACCTCACGGTCGAGCGCGCTTCTGCCGATGACATCAGGAAGGTCGCGGTTTCACAGGGGATGCGTCCGCTGCGCGCCGACGGCTTCGAAAAGGTCAAGAACGGCGTCACGTCCATTGCCGAGGTTGCAAGGGTCACGTGAACGCTCCGTCCCGCCGATAGGAGCTTCCATGGAGTTCGACTTCGCAGACGTCCTGATGCAGGTCATGGAGCGGAACGCGTCCGACCTTCACCTCACAGCGGGCTCGCCGCCGCTGATCCGCTACCACGGTCAGCTGCACGCGCTGGACTACCCGGTGCTCACGCCGCAGGTGACCCGCGAGGTCATCTACTCGATCCTGACCAACGACCAGCGCCAGAAGCTGGAGAACGAGTGGCAGATCGATCTGGCGTACTCCATCCCCGGACGGGCCCGCTTCCGCGTCAACGCCTACTTCCAGCGCGCCTCGATGAGCGCTGCGTTCCGTCTGATCCCGCAGAACATGCCCAAGCTGCAGACGCTCGGGCTGCCCAAGACGCTCGAGGACTTCACCAAGAAGCCGCGCGGATTCGTGCTCGTCACCGGACCGACGGGCTCCGGAAAGTCCACCACGCTGGCCGCCATGATCGACCTCATCAACGACACGCGTCACGAGCACATCCTCACCATCGAGGACCCGATCGAATTCCTGCACATGCACAAGAAGTGCATCGTGAACCAGCGTGAGCTCGGCGCCGACGCGAAGAGCTTCGCCGCCGCGCTCAAGGCCGGCCTGCGCCAGGACCCCGACGTGATCCTCGTTGGCGAGATGAGGGACCTGGAGACGATCTCCACCGCGCTGACCGCGGCCGAGACCGGCCACCTGGTGTTCGCCACCCTGCACACCCAGGACACGGCGCAGACCGTGGACCGCATCGTCGACGTCTTCCCGCCCTCGCAGCAGCAGCAGGTGCGCGTGCAGCTGTCGGTGGCGCTGCAGGGCATCGTGACCCAGCAGCTGCTGCCGCTCGCCAGCGGCAGTGGGCGCTGCGTCGCCACCGAGGTGCTCGTGCCGACACCCGCCGTGCGCAACCTGATCCGCGAGGGCAAGACCCACCAGATCTACTCCGCGCTCCAGACCGGCGCTCAGTTCGGGATGCAGACCATGGACACCTCGCTGGCCGAGCTGGTGCGCGACGGGAAGATCAGCCGCACGCTGGCCGAGTCGCGATCGGGGGCACCGGAGGAGCTTCGCCGGCTGATGGGCACCGTGAGGGTCGCTTAACGCCATGGGCGTATATGCGTTCAAGGCGCTCGACCTCGCCGGCGCCACCACCAAGGGCGAGATGGAGGCGATGGACCGCCAGGCGGTGGCCTCCCAGCTGCGCAACCGCGGTTTGATCGCGGTCGACATCGAGGAGCAGCAGGCCAAGAGCGACAGCGACATTCTCGCCCGCTTCAGGAGGGTCAAGGGCGACGACCTCGTCATCGCCACCCGCCAGCTGGCGACGATGGTGCAGTCGGGCATGTCCCTACTGCGCGCGCTGTACGTGATCGAGGAGCAGACCGAGGCGGAGAAGCTGCGCGAAATCTTCGTGGCGGTGCGCCAGCAGGTGGAGGCGGGGGCGGCGCTGTCCGGCGCGCTCCAGCAGCATCCCGACGTCTTCAACGATCTCTATGTGGCCATGGTCCAGGCCGGCGAGACCGGAGGCATCCTGGACCGGACGCTCGTTCGCGTGGCCGACCAGCTCGAGAAGGACGCGGCGCTGAGACGTCAGGTCAAGGCGGCCATGATCTACCCCTCGGTGATCGGCGGCTTCGCCCTGATAGTGCTGCTCGCACTCGTGATCTTCCTCGTGCCGGTGTTCGAGAAGATCTTCGCCGACTTCGGAGGCGAGCTGCCGGCGATCACCAAGTTCACCGTCTGGCTGTCCAACCTGCTCACCGGGCGCTGGTACGTGATGATCGCAGCCACCGTCGGGGTCGTCTTCGCGTTTCGCCGCTGGAAGGGCTCGAAGCGCGGCCGCGTCCAGTGGGACCGGCTCAAGCTCAAGTTCCCGATGAAGATCGGGACCATCGTGCAGAAGATCGCCCTGGCGCGCTTCTCGCGGACCTTCTCGGGTCTGATCGCGGCCGGCGTGCCGATGCTCGAGGCGATCGAGATCACGGGCCGCACGTCCGGCAATCGGGTGATCGAGATCGCCATGGATGACGTACGCGAGTCGGTGAAGCGGGGCGGCTCGCTGACCGCTCCGATGGCCGCGGTGCCTGAGGCCTTTCCGGTCATGGTCACCCAGATGATCGGGGTAGGCGAGGAGACCGGAGCGCTCGAGACCATGATGAGCAAGGTCGCCGACTTCTACGAGGAGCAGGTGGACGCCGCTGTCAAGGGGCTGACCTCGATCCTCGAGCCGGTGATGATCATCGTCGTGGGGAGCATTGTCGGCTTCATCGTCATCGCGATGTACCTGCCCATGTTCAAGGTCTACGACCAGATCAAGTAGTCGTCGGCGCCCGTCCGCTGGGCGGCCGGGCCGTCATTGCAGCGCGGCGTGGACCTCTACCGCCTCGATCTGCCGCTGGCCGCGCGACCCACGGTAGACGGGCCCGGCGGCGCTCAAGCGGTCTCCGGGACCCGGCAGCGGCGACGGGCGCAGGTCTCTTCGAACGTCGACCACGCTGATCCCGGGGGCCGTGATGCCCTCGTCGGAAATCAGGATGAAGTGCGCGTCCCCGTCGCCGTCGGGATCCCTGCGCTCCACGGCCACGATGCGCCCGTCCGCCGTACGACATCCGGCCAGGCCCTGCGGGCATCGCGCGGACTGGAGCGCCACCCGGGTCGGGGTGGCCTTGCGCTCGGGCGCTGGATGCTCGGCCTCGGACGCCGAGCATCCCGCCAGCAGACACGCAGCCCCGATCACGAGACGCCTCACCGGGGCGCCGCCACCACCAGCGTCCCGGCTCGCTCCGCATCGTCTGCGCCGGCCGGGGTGAAGCGGATCGCGAAGCGCCCAGGCTCCGGCGGCAGCAGTTCGAACCGGGCGGGCGTGAGTTCGTCCGTCGCGGCGCTGAGCCCCAGGCCGGGAACCTCGACGAGCCCGGCGGTGGGCGCCGAGACCACCAGTGTGGCCGCGGCGCCCGCCTCGGTGCCCACGCGGTTGCGCTCGGAGGCGTCGACGGCCAGGACCTCGGGCTCCGAGGGGCGGTCCGCCCGCTCGGGCGACGGAGCGATCAGCGCCGCCGGGTCCTCCTTCTCCGGATCGTCGGCCGGGCGAGTCAGGGCGGCGGCCACGGCCGCTACACCGAGCACGATCGCGAACAGCAGCAGGGCTCGGCGGAGGTGCACGAAGTCGATCCTAGGGCGCGCGTTCGGATCATTCCCTTGGACGGATGACCTGGGAGACGGAGCCCTCCCCTCAAGTGAGCGTCCGGTTCGGTCGATCAGCAGCGAAGCCAGTAGACGCGGACGTCGCGGGACCTGGCGCCAGACCATATCGACGTCACCTCAAAGGAGGAGACACATGCTGCGGAAGCTCCGCGAGCGGATTCACAACGGGCAGGAGGGGTTCACCCTCATCGAGCTGCTTGTCGTGATCCTTATCATCGGCATCCTTGCCGCGATTGCGCTGCCAGCCTTTCTCGGTCAGCGCCAGAAGGGCCAGGACTCGGACGCCAAGTCAAACGCGCGCAACATCGCGTCGCACATGGAGTCCTGTTTCACCAACGCCGAGACCTATGCCGGCTGCGATACCTCGCAGGACGTGACCCAGAGTGGGATCGCGCTCGGCGCGGCTGACGGTCAGGCCGCGGTCACCCCGAACGGCACCACGGGCTACACGATCGTGGGGTACTCCAAGTCCGGTAACGACTTCACCTACACCAAGGCTGGCGCCACCGTGACGCGCACATGCACCACGCCTAGTAGCGGCGGCTGCGGCAACAGCGACGGTAACAACCGCTGGTAGTCGGCCTCAACCGACTTCCTCACCCGGCAGGGCGGGCCCACGGGCCCGCCCTTCGTCGTTCCGAGCCTATGCCTTCGGTCCGAATCGGCCCAGACTCCTGGCCATCGCTGCCCCCGGAGCTTCAGGAAGCGTCTCGGCGCGCCGATACCCGGCCGTGATGGCGTTTTGCCCGTCAACCGACCAGCGCGGCTTCACCCTCGTCGAGGTCCTGGTCGCGATCTTCGTCCTGCTCGTTGGGGTCTTGGGCGTGGTTTCGCTCGTGGACACCTCGAACGCCGTGACTTCGAAGACCAAGGCGCGCGAAGGAGGGTCCAACGTCGCGCGCTCGATCATCGAGGTCTCCCGCTCGATCCGCTACCGCGAGCTTACGGCGGCCGAGCTGCTCGACGCGCTGGCGAACCGGCAGGGCCTCGCGGACTTCAAGCCGGCCGTGCCCGGCTACACGATCCGCAGCCGCGACGTCAATTACGAGCTGACCCTGATCGTCTGCGCGCTCGATGACCCGCAGGACAACCTGGGAGCTCACAACGGGCCGACCACCTTCTGCTCCGACTCTGACGTGGCCGTCTCTGGAGCGACCCTCACCGACCGGAATCCGGACGACTACAAGCGCGTGCGGGTGACCCTCACCTGGACGACCCGGAACGTGTCGCAAACCGTGACCCAGACCTCCGCGATCATCAACCCGGTCGGCGGCCTCGGCCCATCGGTCACCTCGCTGGTGATGACGAGTCCCACCTCAAACAGCAACCCGCTGCTGATCGAGAGCGCAGGTGTCACGAGAGCGACCTTCCAGGCCACCACCTCAACGTCCGCCGCGGAGGTGGACTGGTCGGTGAACGGCGACGTTCAGGGCCAGGCCAGTGGCGGCCCCACCACCTGGACCTTCCAGTGGGACCTCACCAAGTCAAACGGCGAACCCCTTTACTACGACTGCACCTACCTGATCCAGGCCGACGCGCACGACAACGAGGGCCGGTCGGGGTCTCCCTTCGCGCGCACGGTCAAGCTAAACCGTATAGCGCCCGTGAAGCCCACTGCGCTCGAGGGCGGCCGCAACGGTAACGGCAACTGGGTGGACCTGGAGTGGCTGCCGAACCCCGAGTGCGACCTGGTGGGTTATCGGGTCTACCGCAGCACAAGCGCGGGCGCGGCCGGCACTGCGATCGTGTGCGACGGCCAATCCACCACCATCCTTCCGCCGGACCAGACGAGCTGCCTGGACAACGCGGCGGGCAGCGATCTGTACTACAGCGTGGTGGCGCTCGACACGCCGCCATCGGGCAGCGCCCGCTCGCCGGAGGGCGTGTACAGCGACCAGCTGCACGTGTTCGGGTCGAATCTGCTCCCGAGCGCTCCTACCGGAGTGAGCTCCTGCACAGGGGGAAGCCCGGGCTGCAACGGCGCGGACGGTCAGGCTGCGTCCAGCGGGGTCATCATCATCAGCTGGAACGCGTCGAGCGACCCCGACGGATCAATCCAGTATTACCGGATCTACCGGGACGGCACGAGCTATGCGAGCCGGTTCGACACGTTCTACCCGGATCCCGGGCTGGCCTGGTCCGAGCCTAAGCCCGACGGCCAGCCGCACACCTACAACGTGTCTGCGGTGGACAACCGCTTTGGCGAGTCCCCTCTCAGCGCGCCGGTGACGGCACCGTGAGGCCGGGGAGGGGCAGCCTGCAAGGACAGGAGGGCTTCACGCTGGTCGAGGTCCTCATCACCTCGGTGCTCATGATCGTGGTGCTGGGAGCCACCCTCGCCGCCCTCACGTCCTTCCAGCAGAATACCTCCGCCAACGCCAAGGTCAATGAGGCCCAAGAGCAGGTCCGCAACGGGCTGGACCTGATAGCGCGCGACCTGCGCAACCTGGCCAGCCCCACTCCCGACCTTCCCCAGGCCATCGACCGGGCCGGGGCCCAGGACATGATTTTCCAGTCCGCCGGCAAGACCAAAGCGGCCGGCAGCCTGAACCCGCTGAACACGATCCGGGTCCGCTTCTGCCTCAACACGACGGACGGCAACCTCTACCGCCAGATCCAGACCTGGACCAGCTCCACGGCGCCCGCCGTGCCCGCCAGCACGCAGTGCCCGGGAACCGGCTGGACCGAGACCAGGCTCGTGGCCGAGGACGTGGTGAACACCGCCCGGCCGATCTTCGACTACAACGCGGTGACCCCTACCGCCATCACGGAGGTGGGGGTCACCGTGTTCGTCGATCTGAACCCCGGCAAGAGACCCAGCGAGAGCACGCTCCAGACCTCTGTCTACCTCCGCAACCAGAACCGGCGCCCCCAGGCCGTGTTCTCGGTCACCTACCTGTCCGGGACTTCGATCCTGATGAACGCCTCCGAGTCCACGGATCCGGAGGAAAAGGCCATGTTCTACGACTGGAAGGTCGACGGCACCAGCGTCGGCGACGGGATCGTCCGCACCCAGAACGTCTCCCCGGGCACGCACACGGTCTCGGTTACCGTCTCGGACGGGACGCTGACCGATACCGCCGCCAACCAGTCCATCTGCGTCCCCTCCCCTTCGACAGGAGTGAACTGCCCATGAGCAAGCTGCGCGATGAGCGAGGAAACGTGATGGTGACCGCGATCCTGATCCTCCTGATCATGGTCTCCCTGGGGCTTGCGGTGCTAGCCACAGCAGACACCCAGACCACGCAGTCGCGCCGCGAGCGCGAGCGGGAGTCGTCCTTCAACCTCGCCGAGGCCGCCCTTTCGGCCCAGACCTTCGTCCTCGGCCGGCGCGGCACGGGCACGTCGAGCAGGCCCTACCCGGCCGACGGCTGCCCCACCGCGGGCAGCGACACCTACTTCTGCCCGCTGGCGAGCCAGATCTCGAAGAGCTACACAGGGGCGGGCCAGGTGGACTTCGACTCCTCCACCACCTGGCACACCTACGTCCTGGACGACTCCGACCCGATTGGCAACCCCGCGCAGTTCTGGAAGGAGGACTACCTGGCTGTGGCCGGATGGCCGCGCTACGACAGGGCGGGCGGCGCCGACGGAAACCCGAACCGCCACGTCTGGGTGCGTGCCGAGGCCACCGTGCGGGGCAAGAAGCGGGCGATCGTGGCCTGGGTGCGGATCGAGGACCGCGCGGTCACCTTCCCGCGCTACGCGATCCTCTCCGGCTACATCGCCGGCAAGAACAACGGCGGGCACGGGGGCAGGCCGCTGGTGGACTCCGGCAGTTCGCTGGGCGTCGGCGTGCGCTGCAACCAGCCGCCCAAGTCGAACTGCATCGACCTCGACCCCGTTAAGGGCCCCCAGCTCCAGCCGCCGAACCGGTACACCCTGAATTATCCGACCCCGGCCGCGGTGGACGCGGATGCTCTCCAGGCCCTCGAGGAGGTGGCGCGAGCCAACGGCACCTACTACTCCACCTGTCCCGCCAACCCGAACGGCACCGTGGTCGTGGTCGAGAACGCAGGTGACTGCAAGTACACCAACAGCGCGCCGGCGGCAGCGGGGCAGAGCAAATGCTGCAACAGCCAGGCCAGCCCCGGCCTCTTCATCGTCAAGCGCGGCAAGGTGGATTTCGGCGGCAACATCGAGTTCTGGGGGGTCGTGTACAACGCGAACCTCGACAACCGGACGGACGACGACATGGTCGAGACCTCGGGCACGGCCGCGATCAGGGGCGGTGTGCTCGTGGACGGAGGGGGCGGCGTCCGCGCCGGCTCGGCCGGCGACAACATCGTCTACAACGCCTACGCCTTCGACAGCATCAAGGCGGTGGGCACCGCGGGCGTGGTGCAGAACACCTGGCGCGAGATCGTGCCGCCCAGCGGCTGATCCGCCCGATTCCGAGTATAGGTTTCGCGCTTGATGGCCTCGGCGCTCGAGATCACCGCTGCGGCCATGGTGGGGGCGGTCGTCGGCAGCTTCCTGAACGTGGTCGCCCACCGCGTACCGCGCGGAGAATCGGTCGTGGCTCCTCGGTCGCGATGTCCTCACTGCGAGACGGCGATTGCGGCCTACGACAACGTCCCGGTGCTCTCATGGGTCCTCCTGCGCGGACGCTGTCGCCACTGCGGTGGGCGGATCCCAGTGCGCTACCCGCTCGTCGAGCTGCTGACCGCCGGATCGTTTGTCGCGGTTACCGCGGTACGCGGCCTCGACGCCGACCTGCTCCTCGAGTTGCCGTTCGTAGCGGTCCTGATCGGGCTCGCGGCGATCGACCACGAGCATCGGATCCTCCCGAACGCGATCGTCTATCCCCTGACGGGCTACGGCGTGGCCGCCGCGGCGCTCATGGACACCGGCGATCTCCTGGAGCACGTGATCGCCGGCTTCGCCGCCTTCACGTTCCTGCTTTTAGCGGTGCTCGCCCATCCCGCCGGGATGGGCATGGGGGACGTCAAGCTGGCCGGCGCCATGGGCGTCTTCCTCGGTCTGGCGGTGGTGCCCGGGCTGCTGGTGGCGTTCTTCTCGGGTTCCGTCGTCGGCATCGGATTGATCGTTCGCGATGGGGCCGGGGCACGCAAGCGGGCCGTGCCCTTCGGTGTCTTCCTTGCCCTCGGCGGCATCGTCGGAGTGCTCGTCGGCGGCGACCTCATCGAGCTCTACCGGGACGCCTTCCTGTCCTGACCGCCGGCCGGCCGTCCAGGCGAACTTGGACATTCGCCGTCGGGGTTAAGGACCACCTCGCAGAGGCCGATAGAGCGGGGGAGCGCGAATGGCCTTCTCCCTCCGAAAGTCCTCCGGGCACGGCGTCACCGGACTCGATATCGACAGCGACTACCTTGCGGCCGTCCAGGTCTCGGGCGGGCGCGTCGTTCGCGGCGTAAGCCGCGAGCTGCCGGACGGCGTCGTCCGTGACGGCGAGGTCGTCGATGGCCTTGCGCTCAGCGAGGAACTGCGCGGCTTCGTGCGCGAGGCGGGACTTCCCAGGGAGGTCCGCCTCGGGGTCACCAACCAGCAGATCGTGGTGCGGGTAATCGCCCTTCCCCGCATCGACGACGAGCGCCAGCGCGATGCCGCCGTGCGCTTCCAGGCCGCCGAGGCGATCGCCATGCCGCTCGGCGAGGCCGTGCTCGACTACCAGGTCGCTGGTCACGAGCCGGCCGCTGACGGCACCCAGAACATGCAGGTCGTGGTGGTGGCGGCGCGGCGCACGATGATCGAAGGGCTCCTGCACGCCACCAAGACGGCCGGCCTCAAGGCCGAGGGAATCGATCTCGACGCCTTCGCTCTGGTGCGGATGCTCGCCACCGGCGGCCATGGCACGGACGACACCGCCCGCGTCTTCTGTCACCTCGGCGGCGTCACCAACCTCGCCGTGGCCGTCGGTGCCACCTGCTTCTTCACGCGTCCCCTCGCATCCTCGTCGGACTCGCCCGACTCAGGCGCCCTTCTGGCCGACGAGATCCGGCTCTCGATCGACTATTACATGACCCAGGCGCGGGCTCGTCCAATCGACGAGGTAGTGCTGTCAGGCCCCGGTTCGAGCGACGCGGCGCTGGTCGATGACCTGGGCGCCCACCTGGGCCTCCCAGTTATCGTCGCCGAGCCGCTGGGCCGGATAGACGCCTCCGCTCTGAGCGCCGGCGAGGACCCCCACCGCTTCACGGTGGCCGCCGGGCTCTCCCTGGGGGCTGCGGCGTGAGGCCAGTCAACCTCGTACCCCACGACCGGCGGCGCCACACCGAGAGCGGTCGCTCGGGCAGTGCCTACGCCGTCCTGGGCGTGCTCGCCGTGCTCCTGGTGATGGCCGTGGCCCACGTCCTGACCTCCAACCAGGTCAAGGACCGCGCCGCGAGGGCCACCGAGGCCCGCCAGGAGGCCGACCGCCTGGAGGCGCGGGCGAACGACCTCGGTTCCTTCGAGGACTTCTCGACCATCAAGGAGACGCGGCTGGCGTCGGTGCGGGGTGTGGCCGGCACGCGCTTCGACTGGGAGCGCTTCATGCGCGAGCTGTCGCACGTCATGCCGAATGGCAGCTGGCTGCAGAGCGCCGATGCCTCCGTGACCGGGTCCGCCGACACGACCACCGCCGCGACCTCCAGCGGCACCCAGACGACGGTCGCCGCCGCGGCGCCGTCGCCCTCCGCCACGCTCACCGGCTGCACGCCGAAGCAGTCGGAGGTCGCACGCATGATGGTGCGCCTGCGTGAGCTTTACAGGGTCACCGACATCTCTCTGAACGAGTCCGCCCAGGAACAGGCAGGCGCCCGGGCGACGCTGGACAACTGCGGGCGACTCTACAAGTTCGACCTCACCGTGACGTTCAGCCCGGCGCCGCCTCTCCGCGAGGCACCGCCCGGCGCGACGAGTGTGCCGGCGTCACTCGGAGGCGGATCGTGACCCTGACCGATCGCGACAGGAAGATCGCGCTTGCGATCGCCCCCGTCCTGCTGATCGTGGCCTATCTGTTCCTACTGCTCGCCCCTAAGCGGGAGGAGGCCGCGACGGCCGCAGACGAGCTCTCGAAGCAGGAGCAGCGCCGCGACGCCGCGCAGTCCGCCGCCGGCCGGGCCTCTCTGGCCAAGACGGACTTCCAGGACGACTACGCCGAGACCGTGCGCCTGGGCAAGGCTATCCCGGCGCAGGTCGACATGCCAAGCCTTCTGGTTCAGCTCGACAGCGCTGCCGAGGGCACCGGCATACGCTTCACTCGCGTTGCCACGGGCGCGCGAGAAGGAGCCGCCGCGACGGCCGCGCCGGCTCAGGCCGGATCGACACCATCGGGGGGCAGCAACGCGACCCCGGCGCAGGCTGGCGGCGAGACGGCGCAGAGCGCGCCGGGCGGCGCGGCGGAGTCCGCGAACAACGCACAGCAGACCTCGGACCAGAAGACCGCGGCGGCCGAGCAGTCCGGCCTGGGCGCGGGCGAGACCCAGACCTCTGCCTCGGGGCGCCAGGGCGGCCTGCCTGTCGGCGGGGGCCAGGCGAGCGGCAGCGCGACGTCCCCTGCCGGCGGCGCCCCCGCAGGCCTGGAGACCGTCCCGCTCGAGCTCGACTTCGTAGGCAACTTCTTCCACCTCGCCGACTTCTTCCACCAGGTGAAGCGCTTCGTACGCGTGGCCAACAGCACCGTGGTCGTTGACGGCCGGCTCATCACCATCGAGGGCGTCCGCTGGACGAGCGACCCCCAGCTCTTCCCCCGCATCAAGGCGGAGCTGACGGCGACGGTCTACCTGTCGCCGAAGGCGGAGGGCGCCTCCGCGGGGGCGACGCCGCAGGGCCCCGCGGCCTCCCAGAGCACGCCTGCGTCAGCTGGGTCCGCACCGGCCCCGGGCGCTCCCCAGACCCCCATCGCAACCGCGGCTCCCTAGGACAGCGCGATGAACACCTTCCTGCTCGATCTCTGGAATGACCTACGCGAGAAGCGGCTCTGGCCGGTGGCCGCGGCGCTCGTGCTCGCCCTTGTGGCGGTGCCGGTGCTGCTGGCCGAGCCGGCCGAGGAGCCGGTCCCCCCGGCGCCCGCCGCTCCGGCGCAGGCGGAGCGCACCGCGCCTCAGGACAAGAGCCTTCGGGGCCTCGCCGCCGTCAAGCTGGCCAACGAGCCCCCCGGCTCGGGGTCGACGCTCAGCGTCTTCGATCCAAGCGACCCGTTCAAGCCACCGGCTCGGGCGCTTGCGGCTGAGAGCTCTCAGGCCGCTGACTCGACAGGGGCGGGCCCGTCCACCGCGGGCGCCGACCAGGGAAGCACCTCAGGCGGCGGCACCGCGGGCGGGACGACGGGCGACACCGGGACAGGTGATACCGGGACGGGAGATACCGGCGACGACACCGGTGGCGGGACCAAGACCATCGAGTACAGGTACGTCGTCGACGCGACATTCATCGTCAACGGGCGCAAGCGCAGGATCAAGGGCATGGAGCGCCTTGACGTCCTGCCGAGCCAGGCCAACCCGCTCCTGATCTTCCTCGGCGCCAGCTCGGGTGGGGGCAACGCGGTCTTCCTAGTGGACTCCACGCTCGAGGCAACTGGTGAGGGCAGGTGCAAGCCAAGCGAGGCCGAGTGCGCGTTCGTGTATCTCGGCGCCGGCTCCGAGGAGGAGTTCGTGAACGAGGCAGGCGACTCCTACACCCTTCGCGTGGACCAGATCCGCAGGATCAAGGTAACGAGCGCGTCCGCTGCCAAGTCCGAGTCCGACGCGCGCGACACGGGCGAACGCGCCGGCGCGGCGTCCGGTGAAGTGCCGGCGCGGCGCTTCATGCCGCCGCTCATCGCCGACCTCGTGAGCGTGTCGAGCAGTTCAGACGAGTCTTCAGACAGCGGCCGGGCCGGTCGATAGGGGGTAGATGATGTTCCGGAGGACCTTGACCATCGGCCTGCTCGCGCTTGCCGCGCCGGCGGCGCTCGTGGGCGCGCCCGGTGCGTGGGCGAAGAAGTCGGCCTCGTCGCCGGCGATCACCAAGGTCTCTCCGATGCGCGTCAGCGTGGGCGGAACGCTCACGATCCAGGGACGCCACTTCAGGGCGAAGGCCAGGAGGAACACGGTCATCTTTCGCGCGTCGAACGGGCGCTCGGCGTTCGTCAAGCCCCGCCGCGCCTCGAGGGCCAAGCTGGTGGTGAAGGTGCCCGCTTCGGTGGCCCGGCTGCTGACCGTGCGCAACGGCGCCCAGCGCCCGACGCGCCTGAAGCTGCGCGTGCTCGCCGGCAAGTTCAGCAAGTTCACCTCGCGGCGCCTCTCGCCGGTGGTGCTCGGGACGAGTGCGGGCGGCGACGGCGGAGGCGGCGGAGGGGTGCCGGCGGTCTGCGACAGCGACGCCGACCACGACGACGATCTGCTGCCCAACGAGCTCGAGAAGCAGGTGGGGACCGATCCCTGCCTCGCGGACACGGATGGGGACGGGATGACCGACGGCTGGGAGTACTACTCCGCCCGAGACCTCAACATCAAGGCAGTCCCCTACCCCGGGGCGCGGCCTTACCCGAACGCGCTGGACCCGTCGGACGGTCGGCAGGGCCGGAGCAGCAGGTGGGACTTCGACGGCGATGGCCTGACCAGCTACGAGGAGTACCGCGCGTGGCGCGGCATCGGCAGTTCCTTCGACGTCACGAAGGCGGGCGGGACGGATCTTCAGTCACCGCTCGGCTACAGCGACGGCACGAAGTTCAGCCGCTCCGCCGAGGCCCCGTCGACGCCGGCATGGAAGGGCCCGCAGTACGGCCTGCCGGCCCCCACGCAGCCTTTCCCGGCCACCTATGACCTTCACGCCGACGGCGCTTGGCGCGACGACGAGCGCGACGCTGACTGGGACGGCCTCGCCAACTACTTCGAGTCCGCAAGAGGGCCGAGCAACAACGGCTGGTGGCAGTCCTTCTGGGCCGATTTCACTCCGACTGTCGATCCGTGGCCGGACAACTACTTCGGCTACTTCGACCGGCGGCCCTTCACCGATCTGGACTTGGCGGATCCTGACGTCGATGGCGACACCCTGCTGGACGGGGAGGATGACCAGGACTTCGACGACTACAGCAACATCACCGAGCTGTACGAGATCGTCGTCGACCTCGACGGGAACGGGGCCACGCTCAGCGTGGACGTCGCCGGCGGCCCGAGGACCATCAACGCGATGAATCCCTGCGCGCCCAGCGAGGACTCGCGTACCTGCGACGACTACAAGCCCTTCGGCTAGGGCAGATCCACGCCCAGGCGCGCGCACCCCGCACAAGTAGGGTGTGAGCGCCATGTCTTTCCGCTTCACCACAGCCGGTGAGTCGCACGGGCCGGGCCTGGTCGCTGTGGTCGAGGGCCTGCCTGCGGGCCTCGAGCTGAAGCCGGCGGACCTGGACGACGACCTGGCACGGCGCCAGCTCGGCCACGGCCGCGGCGGTCGCATGAAGATCGAGAAGGACCGCGCCCTGGTCACCTCGGGCGTGCGCCACGGGCGCACGCTCGGCAGCCCGGTGACGCTCCGGATCGAGAACCGCGACTACGCGAACTGGGAGGAGCGCATGAACCCGTGGCCGGTAGAGGCGGAGGTGGAGGAGGTCCACCTCCCGCGGCCGGGCCACGCCGACCTGGCCGGGGTGCAGAAGTACGGGCTCACCGACGTCCGCAACGTGCTCGAACGTGCAAGCGCACGGGAGACCGCCGCACGCGTGGCCGCCGGAGCGCTGGCCAAGGCCTTCCTGGGCGCGCTCGGGGTCACCGTGCTGAGCCACGTGACCCGCATCGGGTCGGTGGCGGCGCCCGAGCCGGAGGACCCGACGCCCGAGGACTTCGCGAGGGTGGACGAGTCACCGGTGCGCTGCCTGGACGACGAGGCGGGCGAGGCGATGGTGGCCGAGATCAACGCGGCCCGCAAGGCCAACGAGTCCCTGGGGGGCGTCTTCGAGGTGCGCGCCTTTGGCGTGGTGCCCGGATTGGGGTCCTACGTCTCGTGGGACGAGCGCCTGGACGGCCGGCTGGCTCAGGCGGTGATGTCGATCCAGGCGATGAAAGGGGTGGGCATCGGGGACGGGTTCGCCCTCGGCGAGCGGGTGGGCTCCAAGGCCCACGACGAGATCTTCTACGACGAGGCACGCGGCTTCCACCGCGAGACCAACCGCGCGGGCGGCCTGGAGGGCGGCATGACCACCGGCGACCCGCTCGTGGTGCGGGCAGCGATGAAGCCCCTGCCGACGCTGACCAGGCCGCTGCGCTCCGTCGACATCGACTCCAAGCAGCCCGCCCAGGCGCTGCGCGAGCGCACCGACTCGTGCACGGTGCCGGCGGCCGGCGTGGTGGGGGAGGCGATGGTGGCGCTGGTGCTGGCCGGCGCCTACCGCGACAAGTTCGGCGGCGATCACATTGACGACGCGCGCGCGGCTCTGGCCGCCTACCGGGACCGGATCGGGTGGAGGCGCGGGTAGCCGCCGACGCCGCGACAGCCCGCCGCGCCGCAGGCCCGGCGCTGGTGCTCGTGGGCTTCATGGGGGCGGGCAAGTCCACCGCGGCCCGCACGCTGTCGGTGGAGCTCGGAGTCCAGGCGATCGACTCCGACCACGAGCTGGAACGCCGGCTTGGGGAGACGATCGCGTCCTATTTCGATCGCGAGGGCGAGGCCGCCTTCCGGGCGACCGAGGAGGCCCTGATCCTCGAGCTGCTGGAGCGCGCCGGCGGCCAGGTCGTGGCCCTCGGCGGCGGGGCCGTTCAGTCCGAGCGCGTGCGCGATGCGCTGGCCGGTCACACCGTCGTGCACCTGGAGGTGGAGGCCGACGAGGCGTGGCGCCGGGCCTCGGGCGGGTCGCGGCCGCTGGCCCGCGATCGGGGCCGCTTCGACCAGCTTCACGCCGACCGCGAGGCCGTGTACGCCTCGGTGGCCGACGCCGTGCTGCCGCCCGCAGGCCGCGACGTGGTGCGCAACGCGCTGCCCGCCCTGTCGGCGCTGTCGGCGGCACCCGCGGGCACGAGGCTGATCTGGGCGACCGCGTCATCGGGCGACTACCCGGTGTTCCTCGGCGAAGGCCTGATCGCCGCCGGCTTCATGCCTCCGCTCGGGGGACGTCCGTTCGTGGTCACCGACGCCAACGTGGCCCGTCACCAGGTCGTGGCCGGACACGAGCGGGTGGTGGTCGACGCCGGTGAGCAGCACAAGACCATGGCCGCCGCGGAGGCGGTGCTGCGGCATCTCGCCCACGCCGGCGCCGAGCGCGGCGACCTGGTGGTGGCCGTGGGCGGCGGCGTGGTCGGGGACCTGGCCGGCTTCTGCGCGGCGATCTACCAGCGGGGGATGCGCCATGTGCAGGTGCCCACCACGCTCGTGGCCCAGGTCGACTCCGCCTACGGCGGCAAGACCGGGGTGGACCTGCCCGAGGGCAAGAACTACGCCGGCGCCTACCACCAGCCGTCGGCCGTCGTCTGCGACCCGTCCGCGCTCGCCACGCTCCCGCCCGAGGAGCTGGCCGCGGGTCAGGCCGAGGTGATCAAGACGGCGCTGATCGCCGGCGGGACGCTGTGGGCCCGGGTCCGCCAGGGCGGCGATGCCGACGCGGAGGTGATCGCCGGCTGTGCCCGCACGAAGCTGGCCGTGGTGGCCGAGGACGAGCGCGACGGGGGCCGGCGGCAGGTGCTCAACCTGGGCCACACGATCGGCCACGCGATCGAGGCGGCCACGTCCTATTCGCGCTACCGCCACGGCGAGGCGGTGGGGATCGGCCTGCTGGCGGCCCTGCGGCTGTCGGGGCGTGACGCCCTTCGTGACGAGGTGGAGGGTCTGCTGGCCGCACGTGGCCTGCCGGTGGCCTTCGCCGGGGCGTCGGTGGAGGACGTCGAGGCCTTGGTGGCGCGCGACAAGAAGCGGGAGTGGGGCCGCGTGCCGTTCGTGCTGCTGGAGGCGCCGGGTCGGGTCACCCCGGGCCATGACGTGACGCCCGGGGACCTTAGGGCGGCGATCGAGGAGGTGCGCGGGGTGTGAACACCCGGGTGGAGGTGCTGCACGGCGTCAACCTCGACATGCTGGGCCGGCGCGACCCCGCCCACTACGGCGAGCTGGCGTTCACCGAGCTCGAGGTGCGCGTCAAGCATTTCGCCGACGAGCTCGGCCTGGAGGCGTCATTTACCCAGACCAACCACGAGGGCGAGTACTGCGAGGCGCTGCACCGCGCCGGGGAGAACGCCGACGGTCTGGTGCTCAACCCGGGCGCTTGGACTCACTACTCGTGGGCCATCCGCGACGCCCTCGAGGTGGCCGGGCTGCCCGCCGTCGAGGTGCACCTGTCGGCCATCGACGAACGCGAGGAGTGGCGGCGGACGTCGGTGATCCGCGACCTCTGCACCGGGTCGGTCCAGGGCAAGGGGGTGGACGGATACCGTGAGGCGCTGACCATCCTGAAGGAGGCGCTGGGAGCATGAACGCGGCCACCGCGACGACGCAGGAGATCGAGGCGCGAACGGACCGGCTCGTGGAACGGCTGGCCGAGCGTGGGCTGGACGCCCTGCTCGTCACGAATCTGGTCAACGTTCGCTACCTCACGGGCTTCACCGGCACGAACGGCGCCTGCCTCGTGACACGGGACGAGCGCCTCTTTCTCACCGACTTCCGCTACACCGAGCAGGCCGCCGCCCAGGTGAGCGGCTACGAGCGGATCGAGGCCGGCCGCGACATGCTCGGCGACCTGGCCGGTCGCCTGAGCGGCCGGGCGGGGTTCGAGGAGGCTCACGTGACCGTGGCCGCCCACGGCAAGCTCGAGGACAAGCTCGCCGACGGGGCCGAGCTGGTGCCGTCCGGGCCGCTCGTGGAGGAGCTGCGGCAGGTCAAGGACGCGTCGGAGGTGGCTGCCATGCGCGCCGCCACCGAGATCGCCGACGCCGCCTATCAAGCCGTCGCCGACCAGGGGCTGGCCGGCCGGACGGAGCGCGAGGTGGCCCTATCGGCGTCGCGGCTGATGATCGACCGCGGCGCCGAGGACGTGTCCTTCCCACCGATCGTCGCGTCTGGCGCGCACGGGGCCAGGCCGCACGCCGAGCCGCGCGACGTGGAGATCGCGCGCGGCGTGCTCGTGGTGATCGACATGGGCGCCCGCCTGGACGGCTACTGCTCCGACTGCACCCGGACCTTCGCCACCGGGCCCGTCGACGACGAGGCCCATGAGGTCTACGAGCTGGTCCGGCGCGCCCAGCAGGCGGCGCTCGAGGCCGTGACCGCCGGCGCCGAGCTGCCGGCGGTGGACGGCGTGGCCCGAGAGATCATCGACGCGGCCGGTCACGGCGACCGCTTCGGGCACGGCCTGGGCCATGGTGTGGGCCTGGAGGTCCACGAGGAGCCGCGCGTGGCCAAGACCGCCACGGGCGAGCTGCGCGCCGGGAACGCCGTGACCGTGGAGCCCGGCGTCTACCTGCCGGGCCGGCTCGGCGTGCGCATCGAGGACCTGGTGGTGGTCACCGACGGCGCGCCGGAGGTGCTCACCGGCTTTCCCAAGGAGCTGCTGACCACCGATTGATCGCACTAGCGGGAGCGGCGGCCCTCTCCGGCGCTCTCATCCAGTCCGCGACCGGGTTCGGCTTCGCGCTGGTTCTGAGCCCCGCCCTGTTCGCGGTGCTCGACCCCTACGAGGCGGTCACCACGATGCTCGTTCTCGGTCTGATGCTCAATGTGCTGGTGCTGCTGGACGCCGGGGAGGCGCGCGCCGACAGGTCCGAGCTGGTCCCGCTGATGCTCGCCGCCATGCCCGGGCTCGTGCTGGGGGCGGTGGCCCTGGCGCTCCTGTCCAAGTCTGCGCTGCAGATCGCGGTGGGGGTCGGGGTGATGGCCGCCGCGGCCTGGCAGCTTCGGGCGCGGATCCTCGGCGTGCCGCCCCTCCCGGCGGTGGCTGCCTCCCGGCGCACGGCGTGGGTGGCCGGGATGGTGAGCGGGGTGCTCACCACGTCGATCAGCGTCAGCGGGCCCGCGCTCGTGCTGTGGCTCGAAGCGCGCGGCAAGCCCCCGGCCGAGCTTCGCCAGTCGCTCGCCGTCTGCTTCCTGGTGCTCAACGTGGTCGGCGGCGCGATGGTCCTGGCGGTCGGTGGCACGGGGGCCATCCGGCCCGGGGTGCTGCTGCCCTTCCTCGGTCTCGTGGTGGTGGGACACGTGCTCGGGGCCTCCGTGTTCCGCCGCCTGGCGGGGTGGCGGTTCTCGATCGTGGCCCTGGGGCTGGTGCTCGTGACGGGCACGGCGAGCCTGGTCGCGGGCGTGGCCGGGCTCTGAGCCTGCCAGGGTCGCAATCGGCGCAACGGGGCTTGCACCACGCCGCCTTGGATGCGAACATGCGTTCGCTTCATGGTGGTCTGCGTCCTCTACCCCCGATTCGAGCTCCTGGCCGCTCTCGGGGACCGCAGGGCGCTCCTGGCCGAGCCGGTCGCGCTGGCCCCGGAGGCCGGGCGCGAGCAGATGGTGGGTGAGGTGTCGGCGCCGGCAGAGGCCTTCGGCGTCGTCGGTGGGATGCGGGTGGGCGAGGCTCTCTCGCGCTGTCCTGCCCTCCGCCTCCTGCCCCCGGATCCGGAGGGCACGAGGTCGCTGTGGGGCAACGTGCTCGATCGGCTCGAGGGCATCGGGGCGGCGGTGGAGTCAGACCGCGCCGGCGCCGCGTTCCTGCGATCCCGCCCGCTCGAGGGGGTCAACGGGGGAGACCTGACCGGCGTGCTGTCGGCGGTCCGCCGGGCGATCGGCCGCGGCGCCCGCCTGGGTGCGGCGCCCAGCCGCTTCTGCGCCCACGCGGCGGCGCTGAGGGCCCGTCCCCGCCGGCGCGGGGTCACTCCGCACGGGGCGGTGGTGGTGTCCGCCGGCGACGCACGTGGGTTCCTGGCACCGCTGCCCGTGTCCCTGTTGCGCACGCGGCCTGAGCTGCAGGCCCTGCCGGAGACCCTGGAGCGGTTGGGGGTGGGCAGCTTGGGAGCGCTGGCCGAGCTCCCCTCGCGGGCGGTGGCCGAGCGGTTCGGACACCCGGGCCTGCTGGCGCTGGACCTGTCGCGTGGACGGGACACCGAGCTGGAGCCCCGGCGTCCCCCGGAGCCGGTGGTCGAGCGCCTGGAGCTGCCCGAGGCCGCGTCGGGTCAGCAGCTCGAGCGCGCGCTGGAGCTGCTCGTGGCCCGGGTCCTGGCCCGCCGCGAGCGCCGGGGGCGGTCACTGCGCGGACTGGCGGTGTCGGCCCGGTTCGTGGCCGGGGGCACCTGGCGGCTGACGGTCACCCTGCGACGCGCCAGCGCCGACCCCGCCCGGATCCGGCTGGCCCTGGCCCCCCGGCTGGCGGAACTGCCGGCCCCCGCCGAGTCCCTCGGCCTGGAGGTCGAAGCCTTCGGCCCACCGGCGACCGACCAGGAGCGGCTGCTGGACGAGGAGGGAGCGGTGCGCCGGGCGCGGCTGGGGGAGGCGGTCCGCCAGACCCGGCAGGCGGCGGGCGCCGACGCGGCGATGCGCGTGCTCGACGTGGACCCGGATTCGCGCATCCCCGAGCGGCGGGCTTTGCTGGCGCCGTTTCCCGACCCGCACGCATAGCGATGACCCCAGGCGCACCGCGACGGCTCGGCACTCCCCGACATATGGACGTGGCCGCCGACGGCCGCGGCCTGCCCACCGCCTGCGAGGGCCTGCCCGTGGACTCCGTTCGTGAGGAATGGGTGGTGGAGGACCGCTGGTGGACCGCCCGGCCGCTGCGGCGGCGCTATTTCGAGCTGGTGCTGTCCGACGGGCGCAACGTGGTGGTCTTCCACGATCTCGTGAACGGTGGTTGGAGCGCGCAGCGCGCCTGAGCGCCCGCGGTCTACAGCCTGTCCTTCCGTCCGCCGATATAAGTGGAGATGCCGTTCCCGCTGCACTCGCCGCTCGCTCGCCCCTACCCGAAGCCGCCGGGAGGAGCGACGTCGCCTTGGTGAACGCCGAGTCCATGAGCGTGATCGGCCGCCTGGGAGCGATGTTCGAGCGCACGGCGTCCGTGCGCACCGAGGACGACCTCCAGAACGTCCTGTGGCAGGTGGCGCGCACGATCGGCGAGGCGCTGGGCTATCGCGCGGTGGTGGTCAACATCTATCGGCCCGCGTTCGACGACATGTTCACCGCCGCGACCGTCGGCTCGGAGGAGTCGGTGCAGATCCTGCTCGGCCAGACCTCGCTGCGGGAGACGTGGATGCCGCTCTTCGCCCCGCGCTTCGAGCGGCGCGGGTCCTACTTCGTGCCCGAGGGCAGTTTCGACTGGGACCAGATCCCCGGGCGCACGTTCGTGCCCGACATCGAGCCCAGCGCCGACCCCGACGCCTGGCTGGCCGACGACGCGCTGTTCGTGCCGCTGCGCGGGGCGGGCGGCAAGCTGCTCGGCGTGGTGTCGGTCGACGAGCCCGAGACCGGGCGGCGACCTTCCGACGAGGAGCTCGACGCGCTTGTGGCCAGCGCCCGCCACGCCGCCCTGGCCATCCGGATCGCCCAGGACGTGGCCTCGGCCGCCGAGCACCAGCGCATGCTCGAGCGCGTGCTGAAGGTGTCGGCTCAGCTGACCCAGGCCGCCGACGCCGACACCTTGCTGCAGGCCGTCTGCGACGGCATCCGCGACGCGCTGGCCTTCGACAAGGTCGTGATCGAGCTGGTCACCGAAACCGGCAAGCCGCTCGTGCCCGTTGCCGCCAGCGGCTGGATGGTCGACGCCCCCGCGGTCAACTCGGGCCTGAGCCTCGAATCCTTTTCACCGCTGTTCACCCCGGAGTTCGAGGTCGCCGGGTGCTACCTGGTGCCACATGACGCGGCCGAGATCCGCCTGGGCCCCAACCCCGTCAACTACAACTCCGAGCTGAACGGCCGCGGTCCGCACGCCTGGAATCGCCACTGGCTGCTCGTGCCGCTCTCGGACCCGGGCGGGCGCCGGATCGGGCTGATCTGGGTGGACGATCCGCGCGACCGGCTGCTGCCCTCGCGCGCCCGCCTCCAGGCCCTGCGGCTGTTCGCCAACCAGGCCACGTCCGCGCTGCACTCCACCGACCAGGTGGTCAGGCTGCGCCACGAGGCCACCCACGACCCGCTCACCGCGCTTCCCAACCGGCGCGCCCTGATGGCCCGGATGCCGCAGGAGGTGGAGGCGAGCAAGCGTTCCGGCGGTGCGTTCGCGCTCGTGCTGTGCGACATGGACAACCTCAAGCTGGTCAACGACACGCTCGGCCACGAGGCGGGCGACGAGGCTCTCAGGCTGCTGGCCGGCGCTCTGCGTACTGGCCTGCGACGAGGCGACGAGGCCTACCGGCTGGGAGGCGACGAGTTCGCCGTGGTGCTGCCCGGAGCCGCCCGGTTGGACGCCGAGCGAGTCACCCGCCGGCTGAGGGAGGCCGTCGCGGACTGCGCCGCGCCGCCGCTCCGCGCGGTCGACGCCAGCTTCGGCATCGCCGTGTTCGAGCCGGGCGAGGCTCCCGACCGGCTGATGGCGCGCGCCGACGAGGCCCTCTATCGCGACAAGCGCGGCCGGGAGTCTGTGGCCTGACCCGCTAGGAGCCGACGAGTCGGCGCCTCAGGGCTGCGATGTCACCGTCGCATAGCCCGGCGTCGCGCAATCGCGCCTCGACGTCCACCCCGGAGAGCGTGGCGACTATCTCCTCCCCGGCGCTGGTGCCCCGGTCGGCCAGAAAGGCCTCCAGCAGCGGCCCCTGATCCTCCTCGCCGCGAGCGGCGTACCGGGCCCGCAGGCGGTCGATGCTGAGCTCGTAGTCGGCGGCGATGTCCTGCGGCGCCACGTCCACCAAGGCCAGCAGCAGCATCGCGATCTGTCCCGCGCGGTCCCGTCCACCAACGCAATGGAACGCCACGCCGCCCGGCTCTGCTCGGGCGATGGCGGAGATCACGGCGACGCTGCGCTCGGGGAAGCGGTCCAGGTGCGCCCCGTAGTACAGCGGCGTGCCGAACTGGGGCCCGCTCTCCCAGACGTTCCAGAACTCGCGATCCTCGCTGCCGTCGAGCGGCAGGCGGAGGGTCGTGACGCCGGCCGGACGCGCCGCTGCGTCAGGGCCGCGCTCGTCGTCGTTGCGCAGGTCGATCACCGTCTGCACGCCGTGCTCTAGGAGCGTGGCCCATCCCGCGGCGGTCAGCCCGTCCAGCGTGTCGGCGCGGACCACGGCGCCGCGGCGTGTCATGCGGCCGTCTGTGGTAGGCAGGCCGCCCAAGTCGCGGGCGTTGAAGCAGCCCTCCCAGTCGAGGTGGCGCGGGGACACGCCCGAATCTTGCCTTGTATCGAGAACCACCCGGTGCGAACATGTGTTCGTGTCCTACGTCGAGCTCCACTGTCACTCGGCCTACTCGTTCCTCGACGGGGCATCGCATCCGGCCGAGCTGGCGGGGGCGGCCGCCGAGCAGGGCCACAGCGCCCTCGCATTGACCGACCACGACGGTCTGCACGGGGCCATGGAGATGGCGCAGTCGCTGCGCCCGCTCGGGATCCGGCCCATCACCGGCGCCGAGCTGACGCTGGACGACGGCTCTCACCTGACGCTGCTCTGCGAGACGCGCGAGGGCTATACCAACCTCTGCCGGCTGATCACGGCGTCGCACTGGCGCACCCGCCGCTGGGCGCGCGAGGGCTGGACCGAGCCCGCGCCGGAGGTGCGCGCCGGGCGCCGGCCGGGGCAGGACCCCCTCGACGGCGAGCCGGGGGTGTCGCTCGAGGAGCTGGAGGACCATGCCGAGGGGCTCGTCTGCCTCTCCGGCTGCGCCCGCGACGGCGCGGTGGCCCGTCGCGTCGAGGCGGGCGAACATCCCGCGGCCGCCGCGGTGGCCCGCCGGCTGCTGGCCGCCTTCGGGCCCGACCGCTTCCGGGTGGAGCTCCAGCGTCCCTACGCGCGCAATGACCGCCGGCGCAACCGGCTGCTGGCCGAGCTGGCCGAGCGGCTGGGAGTGCCGAGCGTGGCCACCGGCAACGTTCACGTGCACGCGCGCGAGCGGGTGGCGCTCCAGGACGCCATGGTGGCGGTCCGGCACCGGGCCACGCTCGACGAGTCCGAGCCATGGCGCCGCGGCAACTCCTCGCACGTGCTGGCCGCTCCGGAGCGGATGGCCGAGCGCTTTCGCGAGCACCCCGACGCGGTCACCGAGACGCTGAGGCTGGCCGAGCGGCTGGAATTCGACCTCACGGCGGACCTGGGCTACCGCTACCCCGGCTCCGAGGACGAGACGGCCGACGGGCGCCTGGCCGAGCTGTGCCGGTCGCGGATCGACGAGCGCTACGCCGGCCGTTCCACCCACGCCGAGGCACGCGGCCGGCTGGACGAGGAGCTGGGCGTGATCCGCCACCTCGGGCTGTCGGGCTTCTTCCTTCTGCACCGGGACATGCTGGAGCTGGCCCGCGAGGTGGCGGCCGAGGTCCGCGGCCCGGAATCCGCCCGCCGGCTGCTCCCGCCCGGGCGCGGGCGTGGGTCCAGCGTGTCCTCGATCGTCTGCTACCTCACCGGCCTCTCACACGTTGACCCGATCGAGAACGAGCTCCTCCTCGGCCGCTTTCTCAACGAGGAGCTCACGGCGCTGCCGGACATCGACCTGGACTTCCCGCGCGACGTTCGCGACGTGCTGATCCCGCGCGTCCACGACCGCTACGGGCGCGACCGCTGCGCGCTGGTGGCCGCGTTCGCCACCTTCCAGGTGCGCTCGGCGGTGCGCGACTTCGCCAAGGCGCTGGGGCTGCCGCCCGGGGAGATCGAGCGGCTGGCCCGTGCCGTGGACCCCTGGAAGACACGCAACGACATAGAGGGGGAGGTGCCGGGCGGAGGCTCACCGCGCTGGGCGGCGCTGGTGCGCCTGGCCCGCGACGCCTGGAGCCTCCCGCGCCACCAGAGCCAGCACCCCGGCGGCATGGTCATCTCCACCCAGCCTCTGATCGACCTGTGCCCGGTCCAGCCGGCCTCGATGGAGGGTCGTCAAATGGTCCAGTGGGACAAGGACTCGTGCGGCGACGCCGGCTTTCTGAAGATCGACCTGCTCGGGCTGGGGATGCTCTCGGCGGTCGAGCGCTGCGTGGACGAGATCGCGCGGGTGCGCGGGGAGAGCATCGACCTGTCGCGCATCCCCTACGACGATGCCGAGGTGTACGGCCAGATCCAGGAGGCGGAGACGATGGGCGTCTTCCAGATCGAGAGCCGGGCGCAGATGCAGATGCTCAAGCGCACGCTGCCCGAGAACCTGGACGACCTCACCGTGCAGGTGGCGCTGGTGCGCCCCGGGCCGATCCAGGGCGGCGCGGTGCACCCCTACATCGAGCGCCGCAAGCGCCTGCGCGCCGATCCCGACTACCGCGTCCCCTACCTGCACCCCACGCTGGAGCCGGTGCTGCGCGACACGCTGGGGGCGATCGTCTTCCAGGACCAGGTGCTGGAGGTGGCGATGGCCTTCGCGGGCTTCCGCGCCGGGGAGGCGGAGGGCCTGCGCCGGGCGATGAGCCGCCGCCGCTCGGAGGCGGCCATCCGCGCCTACGAGGAGAAGTTCATCGCCGGGGCGGCCGCCAATGGCGCCACACCCGAGGTGGCCGAGGAGGTGTGGTCGCAGATCGTGGGCTTCTCGGGCTTCGGCTTCCCCAAGGCCCACTCGGCGGCGTTCGGGCTGCTGGCCTACCAGTCCACCTGGCTGCGCGTGCACTACGGGGCAGAGTTCCTGTGCGGGCTGCTCAACGAGCAGCCGATGGGGTTCTACCCGCCGGACACGCTGGTGCACGAGTCGCAGCGCCGGGGGATCGAGGTGCTGGCCCCCAGCGTGGTGCGCAGCGGGGCGCACTGCCGGGTGGAACGAGACGGGGGCGAGCTGGCCGTCCGGCTCGGCCTGGGGTACGTGAGCGGCGCGCGCGAGGCCGAGGCGCGGGCGCTGGTGGCCGAGCGCGAGCGGGGAGGGGGGTGGCGCTCGCTGGGGGACCTGGCGGGCCGGTCGGGAGCGTTCGCCGAGACGCTCGGGCGACTGGCCTGGGCCGGGGCCTGCGACGAGCTGGTGGACGCCCCCGAGCAGTCGCGACGCCGGCGGGCGCTGTGGGAGCTGGGGGTGGCCGTGCCCGGCGTGTCCGTGCCGGCGGGCACCCAGCTGGCGCTGCCGCTGGAGCCCCATGCCGGCCCGGAGCTGCGCGCGCTGTCGGCGTGGGAGCGGATGCTGGCCGACTACGGGTCCACCGGGGTCACCCTGAGAGAGCACCCACTCGGGCTGATGCGTCCGGGCCTGCCGGGGGACCTGCGCACGAGCACCGAGCTGGAGCGCCACCCGCACGGGCGCCGGGTCAGGGTGGCGGGACTGGTGGTGGCCCGCCAGCGACCGGCGACCGCCAAGGGGATCACCTTCATGCTGCTCGAAGACGAGCACGGAACGATCAACCTGATCGTGCCGCCACCGGTGCACGACCGCTGCCGCCTGGCCGTCCGCGCCGAGCCGCTGGTGCTGGGCACGGGACGCCTGGAGCGCCGCGAGGGCACGGTCAACGTGCTGGTCGACGAGCTGGTGCGCCTGGAGCGGCCGGACCTGCCGCGGGCGCAGATCAGGCACATCGAGCCGCGGCGGGCGTGGAGCAACGAGAGCCAGGAGGAGGCCGACCTGCGGGCGGTGGCCCCGGCGGTGCACAGCTTCGGGCGGCGGGGGGCGTAGCCCACTCGGCGGCGAGCCTTCCTGCCGCGGGCAACGGCGCTGGACCAACCCCGAGCCGCCGCGCCGACACGCCCCGACCGTCACCATGGACGGGCATGCACGCCGACCGGATTACCGTAGGCACCTCCAGCTGGGCCGACCCCGGCTTCGTGAAGGAGTGGTACCCGCCGAGGATGCCCGCCAAGGAGCGGCTGCCCTGGTACGCACAGCGCTTCGACGCCGTGGAGCTCAACTCGAGCTTCTACGCCGTTCCCGACCGCAACACGGTGCACGGGTGGGTCGACGCGACCCCGAAAAACTTCACGTTCGACGTCAAGGCCCACCGTGCCCTCTCGCGCCACGCCGCACCGCTCGACTCGCTCCCGCCCGACATGCGCGACGGGGTCAAGACCAACCAGTGCGGCCGCGTGCTCCTCACCGAGGAGCTGGAGGAGGCACTGGCCCGGCGCCTGGTCGAGGAGACCGCGCCGCTGGCCCAGGCGGGCAAGCTCGGGGCCTTCCTCGTCCAGCTGACCCCGGCCTTCGCCCCGAACAAGAACGAGCTCACCGAGCTCGACGCCCTGGTGGGAGCACTGTGCAGCCGGCCGGTGGCCATCGAGCTCCGCCACCGCGGCTGGGTGGCCGAAAAGCGCATCGACCGCACCCTTTCCTGGTTTACGGAGAGGGGCGTGGCATTCGTGTGCGTGGATGCCCCGCCCGGCGACCACGTGCCGATCATGCCCCCCATCGACGCCACCACCCGCGACGACCTCGCCTACGTCCGTCTCCACGGACGCAATACCGACGGCTACATGAGCGGCAGGTCCGTGGCCGAGCGCTTCGGGTGGCGCTACGGCGATGACGAGCTGGAGGAGGTCGCCGGGCGCGCCCGCGCTCTGGCCGAGTCAGCGGGCGACGTTCACGTGATGTTCAACAACAACCGCGGGGACGACGCGCCCACCGCCGCGCAGCGCTTTCGGGCCCTGCTCGGACAGACACCGTCCGCCGAGGAGCAGCTCTCCCTTGACTGACCGCGGGCGGTTACAGTCTCGGGGCCGCTTCGTCGATGGTGAGGTTGGGGGACGCAACCTGGCCGTACGGCTCACACACAGGAGGCCCTTCAAGAGGCTGGCCCTTGGGCTGCTGGCGGTAGCCGCCTGGCCGGCCGGCGCGCTTGCGGCCGACCCCGAGCGCGACAGCTTCGACGCCGGAGACGACGTCACCGCCGAGGTCCCGGCGGCGGTCGAGGAGGCACGTGACGACCTCCGCGGCGACCTGGGCCGCCAGGGGCTGCTGAGCGTCGACGACTCGACCGGCTCGATCCGCTTCCTGGCCAAGCTCGACGGCTACCTGACCGGCGCCACCTCGGACGCCCCCGCGGAGGCCGCGCGGGACTACATCACCGATCAGGCGGAAGCATTCGGCGTCGAGCCGGCGGACGTAGGAGACCTGCGCGTGGCCGGCACGGAGACCGCGGAAGGCATCGACAGCGTCGAGTTCACCCAGCGGGTGGACGGCGTGCCGGTGATCGACTCCTCGCTCGTGGCGCACGTGGACCCCGACGGCCGGCTGCTGGCCGTCACCGGCGGGCTGGTGCCCGACGCTCAGCTCAACACCACCACCCCCGACGTGCCCCGCAGCGACGCGCTCGAGGCCGCCAGCGAGGGCGTGGCCAACCCCGGCGCCGCCGACAGCAGCTCGCTCGTGGCCTACGGCACGGACACCGATCTGCGCCTGGCCTGGCGGGTGCTCGTCGTCGCTTCCTCCACCGGGGTCTACGACACGCTCGTGGACGCCCGCACGGGAGATGTCGTGCGCCGCTCGAACCTCGTGAAGTTCGCCACCGCCCCGGTGTTCGAGAACTACCCCGGCGCCGCCGCCGGAGGCACGCAGGGCGTGCGCTCGTTCGGTGCGGGGTGGCTCGACCCCCCGACCCCCACCCGCCTACGCGGCCCGAATGTCCACGCCTTCGT
>Ga0136614_10000007_pt1 | contig 68917 bp, 62 predicted proteins | sample AntDrymUQ2792106_2_FD_106643 | JGI IMG/M metagenome (GOLD analysis project Ga0136614, IMG submission 106643) | Polar desert sand microbial communities from Dry Valleys, Antarctica - metaG UQ279 (21.06) | ecosystem: Environmental > Terrestrial > Soil > Desert | place: Antarctica: Dry Valley... | reverse complement strand
CGCGAAGTACCGGGGGCGCGGCTGGGCGATCGACTCGTCGAGCGCCCGCGCCGCGTCGTCCAGCGCTTCGTGGACGCTCACCGGCTCCTGCGGGAGCCCGGCCTGCAGGAGCGTCCGGAGCCGTTCGTCGAGCGGCGGCTCCTCCGGCCGGGGACGGTCGAAGCTCCGCCATGCCTCGGCGACGAGCTTGGCCGCGTGCTCGAGCGCCTCCTCCCGGGGCGCGTCGAGCCGCAGCGGCCGATCGGGGTCGTCCATCCCTGCGGCCCTCGAGTCGCTCAGCCCTCCTCCCCCGTCGAGAGGTCGGTGAGCGCCTGGCGAGCCGGCTCACGGCCCTTCAGCAGCAACGTGACGAGCAGGCCCAATGCCGCCCACACCGCGGCCCAGAGCCACACCCGGTCGAACGGGGGCTGCACCTTGTAGATCGCGCCGAAGATCGCGCCCACGGCGACCGCGATGCCCAGCAGGCCGGAGATCACGAGTCCCACCTTGTTGGGGTGGTCGCTCAAGCCGGAGAAGGCGCCCAGTGCCATGGTCCCGTACACGACCATGATCAGGAACGCCCCGAGGGTGGAGATCCACTGGAACATCCCCAGCTCGTGCGGTACGCCGGTGAGCACGCCGTTCGCGAACAGGGACTCGAAGCCGACCGTCGAGAGGACCCACGCCGCGGACACGACGGCCACGACGAGCGCGGACGCGATCGGGTTGCCGCCATTGGTCGTGGCCGCCAGGGCCCCCGGGATCTTCCGGTCTCGGGCGAGCGCGAAGATCCCGCGCGTCGTCGCGGTCGCGGCCCCGAGTCCTACGGCCATCACGTCCAGGAGCACGACCACCAGCAACACCTTCAGCATGAGATCGGACGATCCGCCGTAGCCGCCGGCCGCATCGGGCGAACCGAGCGCGAAGAGCGGCGCCGCCGCGACATCGGGCGAGGTGAGCACCGCGAGATCGAAACCGAACCCGGCGACCTGCGCGTAGGCCGCGATCACGTAGAAGACGGACACGATCGCGACCGACAGCAGCACCGCCTTCGGGATCGCGCGCTTCGGCTCGGCGGCCTCCTCGGCCAGGTTCGCCGCCGTTTCGAACCCGACGAAGATCAACACGCCGTAGAGCACGCCGAACAGGATGCCGGTGTAGTCGGGCGCGGACGCCGGGTTGAAGGCGTCGAAGCTGTTCTTCGGTGCGTTCACGATCACGTTGATGAAGAACCCGAGCACGACCACCACCGAGACCAGAGCCAGAACCAGCTGCAATCGCGTCGAGATCTGCACGCCCGCGGCCAGGACGAGGAAGACGAGCCCCACGTAGATCAGCGACCAGACCCAGGACGGCATGATCGGGTCGATCTCGAAGGCAGGAAGCACGTTGTCGCGCAGGAACCACCCCACGAGCACCGCGATCGCCGACGAGAGGAGCAGCGTACCCCCGTAGTAGACCCAGCCGGCCCATCCGCCGACGCGCGAGCCGAGCCCCATCGTGACGTAGTCGTAGAGGGAACCGGCGGCGTGGACCCGCTTCGCGTACTGCGCCACGATCCACCCGAGGCCCAGCACGCCGATGGCGGCGATGATCACCGCGAGGGGCGTCGCGATGCCCGCTCCCTCCCCCGCGAAGTTGAAGCCCGCGATCAGCGGGATCAGGAATGCCGCGGAGAAGACGGGACCGATCAGTCCGACGGACTGCGCGATGACGTCCACCAGCTTGAGTCGACGTTTCCCCAACCGCTCGTATCCGGCGTCGCCGCCCATCTTGTCCATCTCGGTTGCCACGCAAGCCCCCTTCGGTTGACTTCGCGAACCCTACGCCGCCGCCGTCGACCCGGTCCAACCGGTCGCGGGCCGTTCGAACCACACGTGGACCTGGCCGGTGCCGACCGAGGCCTCGTACTCGCTGAACAGCTCGCCCGGCGCGGTGCACGCCGCACCGCCGAGCGCGCCGGCCATGATCAGGTAGTGACCGAACTTGCCCTCCGGTCCGACCTTCTTGTACTCCGGCACCCAGTCGATCACCGCCGCGTGGTCTCCCTTCTGGAGCAGGTCGAGCACGTGGAGGTCCGCCTCCCGTGCCTCGGGCGTGATGATGTTCTTCATGGGATCGGAGCTCTCGCGTCCCCGGAGCTCGCGGAACGGCAGGAACCGGTGCGAGAGACCACCGGAGGCGAGGAGCACGACTTTCCGGTCCAGCGACAGGACGGCCTCGCCGATCAGCTGTCCCAGGAGCAGGAAGTCCTCCGTGGTCCCGCACTGGTTGATGCCGACGCTCACCCAGTTCTCGGGACCATCCTTCAGGTAGGACCAGATGTTCACGGTCCCGTAGAAGATCGGCAGGTACGGGTCGTCGGACGCGAGCACCCACGTGTCATCGCGGTTCTCGGCTTCCTTCGAGACGGCGAACGCGAGCTCGGGGTCGCCCGGCATCTCGTAGGGGATCTGGCGCATCCCGCGCGGCAGCTCGTGGGAGGTGAAGATGCCCTCGCGCTTCTCGTGCGCCGTGATGATGTGCTCGAAGGTCACCTCCCAGTGGGTGTCCATCAGCACGAACGTGTCCGCCTGGACGCGGTCGAGCACCTCGGACCGGAGCCGCTGCAGGCCGGGGACGAGGGTGATCTCCTTGCCCTCGTTGATCTCCAGCCGCACTTCTTCCGGCAACATGATCGTGGGGACGTGCGAGACGATCCCCGCGCCGACGATCTCACCCATCGCGTGCTCCTCTCAGTCGCTTTTCGTTGAAGGCCAAGGGGCCATGCAGACGTTCTTCACGTCCGAGTAGAAGTCGAAGCTCCAGATGCCGCCTTCCCGGCCGATCCCGCTGTTGCGCGAGCCGCCGAAGGGCGCGCGCAGGTCACGGACGTAGAAGGAGTTCACCCAGACGGTGCCCGCGACGAGTGTCGCCGAAACCCGCTCCGCCCGGTCGCGATCGCCCGTGTAGACGATCGCGGACAGTCCGTACGTCGTGTCGTTCGCCATCGTGATGCCCTCGTCCTCGCCGGAGAACGGTTGGAGCGTGAGTACCGGGCCGAACACCTCGTGCTGGACGATCTCGGCGTCGCGCGGCGGCTCCCGGAAGAGCGTCGGGCGATAGTAGAGGCCCCCGAGCTCCTCGTTGGGACCGCCACCGAACACGACCTCGATGCCATCGGCCTTCGCGCGCTGCACGTAGCCGTCGACCCGATCCAAATGCTCTCGGGTGATCTGCGGCCCGATGTCCGTCGTCTCCTCCCGCGGGTCGCCCTGGCGGATCGCTGCGGATGCCTCCGTGAACCGCGTGAGGAAGTCGTCGTGGATCGCGTCCTCGACGAGGAGCCGCGTGCCCGCGAGACAGACCTGGCCCGCGTTGTCGAACTGGTTCACGGCTTGCTTGACCGCGGCGTCGAGGTCGGTGTCAGAGAAGATCAGGAACGGCGCCTTGCCACCGAGCTCCAAGGAGACCGGGGTGAGGTTCGCACCGGCTGCCGCGGCGACGAGCTTCCCGGTGGGGACCGAGCCGGTGAATGCGACTCGGTTCACGTCGGGATGCGCGACCAGGGCGGCGCCGGCCTCCTCACCGATCCCCTGGATCACGTTGAAAGCGCCGTCGGGCATCCCGGCGTCCCTCATTATGTCGGCGAGCAGGGACGCGGTCAGGGGCGCCCACTCCGGCGGCTTTGCGATCACGGCGTCGCCGGCCGCGAGGGCCGGCGCGATCCGCCAGGTGGCGAGCATCAGCGGGGCGTTCCACGGCGTGATCACGACCGCGACGCCCGAGGGATCCCAGCTCACGTGGTTGGTATGCCCGCGAGTCTCGAAGTCGTCCTGCGAGAGCTTCTCGAGCTCGTCGGCGAAGAAGTGGAAGTTGTAGCCGGCCCGCGGGATGACGGAGTTCGTCATCGAGCGAAGGAGCGAGCCGTTGTCGCGCGTCTCGACCTTGGCGATCTCCGGCGCGCGCTCCTCGATCAGCTCGCCGACCCGGTGGAGGATCTCGGCGCGCTGCTTGGGCGCCATCGAGCCCCAGGTCTCGAAGCCCCCCTTCGCTGCATCGACGGCTTGCGATGCCTCGTCGGCGCCGCCTCGGGCGACCTCCGCGATCGTGGTCTCGTCGATCGGGGAGATGTCCGTGAAGGTCGAGCCGGACGCGACCCGCTCGCCACCGATCCAGTGCTCGGTCGAGACCTCGACGTCCTCGACCTTCACTCGCCCGCTCGTGCAGTCCTCCCGAGACTCGTTCGTACCCGAACGGTATGGACGGTCCGGCGGATCTGTCAAACCGACCTCAGCCGATCGAGACCACCCCGCGCATGCCGAAGTCGTAGTGGCCGGGGAGGTGGCAGCCGAAGATCAGCGAGTCACTGATCTTCGGGAACGTGTAGGTCGTCACGACGGTCTCCCCTGCGGGCACTGAGACCTCTCCGGGCCGTGGGGCGTGGTGCGCCTCGGTCCCGTTCTCGTGGACGAGCTGGACCCGCTCGTCACCGAGGATGAACTCGTGATCGATCGGATCGGTGTTGACGAGCACGAAACGGACGGTCTCGCCGGGCTCGACGGCGAGATCGGCCGGTTCGAACTTCGAGTAGTGGATCGTGATGCGGACGGTCCCGTCGTTGGCGCGAGCGGCGGCGCCGCGGGATGCCGCTGCCGCCCCGACCAGGAGCGTCAGCGCCACCGCGGCCGCCGCCGCCCGCAGCTTCACCGCCGGAATACCCGAGCCGCTTGACGCCGGACCGCGGGATCGGTGAGGACCATCAGGAACGCGACCGCGACGAGCGCCGACATCACGGTCCAGACGATCGGCCACGGGGCCGCGCCCGATGCGGTGGGGTATCCGGCCGCCACGGGGTTCGGTCGCCCGTACCCGCTCGCGTCGATCGCGAGGTCGTGCTTCAGATTCGCCGCCGTCTCGTTGATGCGGATGTAGGTCAGCCACATCCCGTTCTCCGGCAGCCACTTCATCCCGCGATCGGAACGGAGATCGGCCAGGAGGGTGGTCGATGCCGGCTCGCTGACCTCTTGGATCAATCCACGCTGGTTCGGATCGAAGCCCTTCGAGCGCTCGGCCTGGGGAAGTGTCTCCGGCCGCCGGTCGGTGAGCAGGTAGACGTCCGCCTGCACGACCTCGGCGGCCTTGCGGCCGAGCGCCAGGATCCTGAGCGGCACCCACGGGTTGGGCGTCGGGATCACGACGTGGATGGGCGTCCCCTGCCCGGTCTGCACGCCACGGTTGGCGGCGCGCTCCGCGTTGAACCGAGCGGCGAGGAAGATCGGGCTCCGGTCCGCGTAGAAGGCGAGCATCTCCGGCGCATCCGGGGGTAGGAAGTAGCCGTGCTCGCGCGCCCAGTTGCCCACCTCGACGGCACCACCCTTCAGGACGGTGATGTCGAGAGCGTCGATCTTCTTCTCGAGGAGGACCTCCGCGCCGGCGGAGGCGAGGGCGTCCCCGACCGCCTGGAAGGCCCGTGCTTCCGGCTGCGGCTGCGTCTCGATGATCAGACGTTGAAGCGTCCAGTCACCCCCCTTGATCACGTCCGTCGGGACGCCCGGGAGGGGGATGATCGATCCCACCTCCGAGCCCTCGCCGGCGAACTCGAACGAGGTGACGTAGTGCTCGATGCCCTCGTGATAGGCCGCGAGCGTCGTCGTCTTCAGCAGGTTGATGGTGCCGTTGGGGGTGACCAGCCCGCCGCAGGCGAGGGCGCTCCCGGCCGCTCCGGTGAGCATGATCGCGGTGAGGATCGTGAGGGTGAGGGCACGTGCGAACGGGTTCCGCATGGCGGGACTCCTTTCGATGATCTTGGTCGATGACCCGGGCCCTGAGGCCCGTGATCTCGGCCGGTCTCGATCACCCTTCGACGGCCCTTCGACCGCGATGGGTTCCCCTCGGGTCTCGAAGGTTCGATCGATACGCCCATGCCCGGTGAGGGCCGGCCCGTGACAGCGGTCAGCTGCCGAAGCGGTCGAGCAGCTCCGGGGTCACGCGTTCGCGGAGCTTCGCGGCCACGCGCATCCGCTCCAGCGCCTGCTGGAGCATCAGGTGGTTCTGCGGGATGTCGTGGCCGCGGAAGAACGCATCGACCTCATCGACGATCCCCGGTTCGGTCAGGTACCGGATGCCCGAGGCGAGGCCCATGATGTTGGACGAGGCGAAGCGATCCTGCATCTCGTCCCATCGATCCGCGATGAACCGCCAGACCTTGGGGCCCTGCCGGCGGTTCGTCGTCGCGCGGGCGAGCAGGTAGGGCGCGTCCTGCGTTCGGACCTCATCCGTCATCGAGGATGCGAGGATCCGATCGACCTCGGCCTCGCCGGGGAACCGCGACGTCGCGAACAGATAGCGCTCTTCCTCCTGCGGGGTCGACGCGCCGCGGTACCGCTGCCAATACCGATCGAGGTCCTCCGCCGTTCCCTCGGCGGCCACCGCTTCCACCGCGGCCTGCAAGAGCTGCGGATCGCCCTCCCCTTCGAGCTCGAGCTCGCGGCACTGCGCGAGGGTCTCCGGGTCGGCGCCCAGGACGGCGAGAGACTGCACGAGCTGGCCGCGGAGCGCACGGGTGAGGTCGGATTCGTCCTTCGAGGCGTCCCAGCCGAGGCGCGCGAGCGCCGGCCGCACGAGGTCGCGCACGAACGCCCGCAGGCGCTCGCGCGGCTCGTCCTCGACGAACCGGTCGAGCCAGCCGAGTCCGCCCAGGATGGCTTGCCACACCCGGAGGTCGGTCTCGTCCTTGGATCCCTGCACCAGGTCCAGGAACGATCCGGCGGGGGCCGTCCCCGCGACGACGGCGGCCCAGGCGTCGTCGACCAGGCTGTACCGTTCGATCGGCGAGAGCACGTTCATCGCTCGTGCGACCACCCGAGAGCGGAGCTCGTCGTCGTACCAGACCCGCACGAAGCTCGCGGAGCCGGCGTTCGCGATGACGACCGCGTCGGCCGCGAGCAGCTCGAGTTCCGCGCCGTCCGCCTCGATCAGGATACGGTCGGCGCGTTCCTCCTCACCCGAGACCTGGCGGACCGTGAGCGGGACCGGCCACGAGGTGGGGTCGTCGTCCTTCGACGGGATGAAGCGTCGTTGCGAGAACCGGATGCGATCCCCCGTGAGATCGACCGAGATGGCGGGGTAGCCCGGTTGGAAGATCCACGCGTCCATGATCCGGCGGACCGGCTCGCCGGTCTCCTCCTCGAGCGCGTCCCATAGATCGTGCGTCTCGGTGTTGCCGTAGGCGTGCTTCCCGAGGTAACGGCGGATGCCGTCGCGGAACCGCTCGGCCCCGAGCCACTGCTCGAGCATCCGAAGCACCGCGCCGCCTTTCACATACGTGAGGGTGTCGAACATCCCGCTCGCATCGTCGGGCGAGCGGACCTCGTACTCGATCGGGCGGGTGGTTTCGAGCGCGTCGATCTCGAACGCGTTCGTCCGATCGCGCGTGAACATGTTCCAGATCTCCCAGTCGGGCCGGAGGTCGTCGACGGCGAGCATCGACATGAAGGTCGCGAACGCCTCGTTCAGCCAGATCCCGTTCCACCAGCGCATCGTGACGAGGTCGCCGAACCACATGTGGGCCAGCTCGTGGGCCACCGTCTCCGCGACCCCGAGCTGCTCCTCCTGGGTCGACCGCGCGGGGTCGATCAGCAGCACCTGCTCGCGGTACGTCACGCAGCCGACGTTCTCCATCGCCCCCTGTGCGAAGTCCGGAAGGGCGACGTTGTCGAGCTTCGCCTCGGGATACGGGATGCCGTAGTAGTCGGCGAACCAGTTCAGGGAGTGGACCGAGACCTCCGATGCCAACGACGTCAGGTGTCCCTTGCCCGGCACGTGGACCGTGCGGACCGGCACGCCCCGCGCGTCGGCCGGCTCGGAGAGCTCGAGCCGGCCCACCACCCAGGCGGCCAGGTAGGTCGACATCTTCATCGTGTCGGCGAACCGGATCAGCACGCGGCCGTCGTCGAGCGACTCGCGCTCCACCTCGGGGCCGTTCGAGACGGCGGTGAGCCCGTCCTTCACGACCAAGCTGATCGCGAAGACGGCCTTGAGGTCGGGCTCGTCCCAACAGGGGAACGCCCTGCGGGCGTCCGTCGCCTCGAAGTGCGTCGTGCCGATGACCTGCGTCCGGCCGTCCTCGTCCGTGTAGGTGCTCCGGTAGAAGCCGGTCAGCCGGGGGTTCAGCTGACCCTGGAACCCGATCCGGAGGGTCCACTCCCCCGGCGTGGCCGTCTCGGTGAGATCCACGGTCGCTCGTTCGGCGTCGTCGTCCGTGAGGATCTTCGACACCTCAACCGTGCGTCCGTCGGCGGCGGTGAGCGTGGCGTCGTCGAGCCTCAGCTCGTTGGAGTTCAAGACGATCTCGGTGACTGGCTCGACGATCTCGATCGCGACCTCGATCGATCCCTGGAACCCGCCGGTGTCGAGGTTCGGCTCCAGCGTCAGGTCGTACCGGGACGGGACGACCGTCCGCGGGAGCCGGTATGGCTGCTCGGTCTCCGGCATCAGTCGTTCACGTACGTGAGCCAGTGGACGTACTTCTCGTTCTCGCCCTTGGTCGCGGCGAAGAAGGCGCCTTGCAGCTCCTTGATCACGGGGCCGCGATTTCCCTCGCCCACGACCCGATCATCCACCTCGCGGATCGGTGTGAGCTCGGCCGCGGTCCCGGTGAAGAAGCACTCCTCTGCGTTGTAGAGATCCGTACGCACCAGGTTCTCCTCGCGGACCTCGTAGCCGAGATCGCGAGCGAGCGTGATCACCGAGCTGCGCGTGACCCCGTCGAGGCACCCGGCAGAGATCGGCGGCGTGGTAAGCATTCCGTCCTTGACGACGAACACGTTCTCCCCGGAGCCGTCGGTCACGAAACCGGCCTCGTTGAGCATGATCGCTTCGTCGTACCCAGCCTTCAGGCTCTCCACCTTCGCGAGCACCGAGTTGATGTATTGCCCCGTGGCCTTCGCGGCTGCCGGCAGGGAGTTCTGCCCGTTCCGGCGCCAGCTGCTGACCTTGATGCGCACGCCTTGCTCGAGCGCATCCTCCCCGAGGTAGGCGCCCCACGGCCAGACCGCGATGACGACGTTGACCGGCGCCTCCAGCGGGTTCACGCCCATCTCGCCGTACCCGCGAAGCACCAGCGGACGCACGTAGCAGGCGTTGAGCTTGTTGGCGAGGATCACGTCCTTGGTCGCCTGCGTGATCGCCTCGCGCGAGTACGGGATCTCGCTGTGATAGAGCTTCGCGGACCGGAAGAGACGCTTCAGATGCTCGTCCAGATGCCAGACGGCGGCGCCGCGCGCGGTCTCGTAGGCCCGGATCCCCTCGAAGACACCGCTCCCGTAGTGGACGGCATGGGAGAGGACGTGGATCTGGGCGTCCTGCCACGGCACCAGCTCGCCGTCCATCCAGATCTTCTCGACCTCTGTGATCGGCACCCTCGACCTCCTTCGGCGGGTTGTCAGGATACTCGGCCCCGTCAGAGGAGGTCGTACGCGTGCCACTCGATCGCGACGTCCCGTCCGCCGGGCGGATCCAACGTTCCCCAGCGCTGGAGCGCCCACGCTCGGAGCTCGGCGACGGCCTCCCGTCGCGTCTCCTCGTCGACCTCCCAGGTCCAGGAGTGCAGTCCGGCGGCCATCTGGTCGAGGAACTTCCCCAACGTCTGCCCGACCCGTTCGCTGATCGTCGGAAGGGATCGAGCCGCCCCACCGTGCTCCTGGAACGCTCGCTCGATGGCACCGGCCTCCCAGGCGTCGAACGCGACGCCGAAGGAGGGGCGCCCGACCCGGTCCATGAATCGTGCCGTCAGCTCGTGCCACGGCTCAGGGACCTGGCCGCTCGAGACCAGCACCAGCCCACCCGGGGCGACGACGCGGACGAGCTCCGCGACGACCTCTCTCCAGGCCGGCACCAGATGCAGGACGTGGCGGACCACCGCTGCGCCGAAGCGCTGGTCCGAGAAGGGCAGCGACGTCGCGTCTCCGACGACAAGGGGGAAGGGCGCCCGCCCATCCGCCTTCTCCACGAGTCTCTCGAGCATCGGCGCGGAAAGGTCCAGGCCGACGAGCGGCACGCCCGCGGCCGCGAGCGGCAGTGCGACGAGCCCGGTGCCGACGCCGATCTCGAGGATCCGACCGCGATCCCGGAGCTCGTTCGCGAGCAGCACGGTCATCTCGCGGGAGGCCTCCTCGGAGAGGCCGCGCGTGCGGTCGTAGTACTCGACCGCACGGTCGAAGGGGACGGAGCCGCTCACGACTTGGGGATCTCCTTGTTCGGATCGACGAACGGCAGCGCCGCCACCGTCGCCGGACGAACCGCGCCGTTCGCGTGGAGCGCCAACGGGGTTCCGACATGCTGGTGAGAACCCGGCACCCACGCGTAGCCGATGTTGCGCTCGAGGCGCGGCGACCATGCCCCCGCCGTCACGCGACCGATCGATCCATCCCCCGGTTCGTGCACGGGCCAAAGATCGTTGAGCGCGCCCTCTTCCGTCATCGGGTCGCCGCCGATATCGATGCCGACGAGCTTGCGATCGACACCATCCTCTGCGATCCGCCTGAGGGCGTCCTTGCCGATGAAGTCGCCTTCCTGGTCGAGCTCGACGAGCCGCTCCAGCCCGGTGACGTGGAACGGCGTGTCCTCCGTTCGCATGTCCGAGCCGTAGTTGAAGATGCCGGCTTCGATGCGGCGCGCCTCCGACGGCGCGATCGCCCGGATGTCGAACGGCGCGCCCGCTTCCTCGACCATCCGCCACAGTTCGTCGCCACGCGAGGAGTCCCGCAGGTAGACCTCGTAGCCCACTTCCCCGGTCCAGCCGGTGCGCGAGACGACGAGCGGGATGCCGTTCAGCTCTGCCTCGGCGCACCAGTAATAGCGGAGGTCGGCGATCTCGTCGCCGAGGAGGTCGCGAACCACGTCCTTCGAGCGAGGGCCCTGGATCTGCATCGGCGATACGTCCGCCTCGACGACGTCGACGTCCATCTTGGCCAGGGCGGCCACTCCTTTGGCGAACAGCAGTGCATCGGAATCCGCCAGCGCCAGCCAGAACCGGTCCTCCTCGAGCCGCAGCAGCACCGGGTCGTTGACGATGCCCCCGCGACTCTCCGTGAGCAGCACGTACTTGCACTGGCCGACCGCGCAGATCGTGAGGTCGCGGCACGTGAGCAGGTTCGTGAACGCCAGCGCGTCCGGGCCGGAGATCTCGACGCAGCGCTCGACCGCGACGTCCCACATCGTCACGTGGTCCAGCAGCGCCCAGTATTCGGCGACCGGGTCGTCGTACAGCGTGGGCAGCAGCATGTGGTTGTACAGGCCCCAGCTCCGGCATCCGGCGCGTTTCGTCGCCTCGAAGTACGGGGACTTCCGGTACCAGGGCTGGATGTAGAAGGTGAACGTCTCTGACATCGAAGCTCCTCGGTGAAGGGACCGCGGGAGCCTACGATGCAGGCGACGTCAAGAACCGCGGTGTCCTGTCCGATGGGGGATCGGAGGTCTGTGCCCATGTCACCGACGAGCGCCGAGCGATCGAAGGGCCACAAGGTGGCGACCGACCGCGTAGCCGAGCTCCCGTATCGCTCCCTGGTCGAGGCCGTCCCGGCTATCGTCTACATCGATCCTGTCGGCCCCGACGCCACTTCACCCACCTACGTGAGTCCGTTCATCGAGCAGTTGCTCGGCTATCCGCCCGAGGTCGCGATCGGCGATCCGGAATGGTGGGCGGAGGCGCTCCATCCCGATGACCGCGAGCGCGTGCAGGCGGAGTGGCGGAGGAGCGACGACACGGGACAGCCCTACGCCGGGGAGTACCGCCTGATAGCGGCGGACGGACGAACCGTGTGGATCCGCGACGAGGCGGTCCTCCTTCAGGATGAAGAAGGCAACCCCATGCACTGGCAGGGCGTGATGCTGGACATCACCGTTGCCAAGCAGGCGAACGACGACCTCACCCGCGCGCTCGCCCTGGAGCGGCAAGCACCGAGGACATGCGCCGGGCCGACGAGATCAAGACAACGTTCCTCACCGCGGTGTCCCACGACATCAGGACCCCGTTATCCGCCATCCTCGGGAACGCCCTCACCCTGGAGGAGGGCGACCGGCTCGGCATCACGGAGGAGGAACGGAAGCAGCTGATCCACAGCCTCGCGGCGAAAGCACGTCGCTTGAACACGATCGTGACCGACCTTCTCGACACCGAGCGCTTGGCGCGGGGCGTCGTGGAGCCCAAGCTCCAGGAGATCGCCGTCGGACGGCTGATCTCTCTCCTCGTCTGGGATTCGGAGGCGATGGCCGGCCGCCAGGTGCACGTGGACGCCGGATCGGTGACGGCGTGGATCGATCCGCAGATGATCTCTCGGATCGTCGAGAACCTGCTGATGAACGCCGCCCGACACACGCCACCCGAGTGTCAGGTGTGGGTCAAGGTCCTGCCCGAGGACCAGAACGTGTTGATCGCGGTCGAGGACGACGGACCGGGCATCCCCGAGGAGCACCGGGAGTCGGTGTTCCGACCCTTCGAGCACGGCCCGATGACCTCGGTGCACGATCCCGGGGTTGGCGTCGGGCTCTCGCTGGTGGCCAAGTTCACCGAGCTCCACCATGGGCGCGTCTGGATCGAGCAACGGGAAGGTGGTGGCGCCTCGTTCAAGGTGCTCATCCCGAGGGGAGACCCGGAGGTCGTGCCACACGGCGCGTCGACCGATGATGCCCGCGATCCAGCGAGGCATCTCGCGGAAGGGTCCTCGCGGGTCCGGTGAGAACATTCACGTAGGGGCTCGAACACGCCGATGCTTCCACCGAACCCCCTCTCGGAGGATCTGAGTACCCCATGAGCAGATCGACACCGCTCGACGAGCGCGATCTCCCACTCTTCGACGCGGGGTTCCACCATGTGCTGAGCTCGATGCCGGGCGTGGCGTATGTCGAGGCCGAAGGCCGGACGGGAAAGGTCGCGTACATGAGCCCCCGGATCGAGGAGCTGATCGGGTATCCGCCGGAGCGATTCGTCGATTCGAGGGATCTCTGGTTCACCCTCGTCCATCCGGACGACCGGGAGCGCGTGGAGGCGGCCGAACAGGCGGCGGATGCCACGTCGTCGCCGTACCGGGAGGAGTACCGCATGATGACCGCCGACGGCCGGACCGTGTGGGTCCGAGACGAAACGGTGCACGTCAAGGCGGCGGAGGGACGCCCGGCGCACTGGATCGGGCTCATCGTGGACATCACCCGCGAGAAGGAAGCGGAGTCGCACGCCGCCGCAGCGGAGCAGCGCTACCGGACGTTGATCGAACGGCTCCCGATCGTGACCTACATCGACGTTCCGGATGAGAGCCTCGCCAATCTCTTCGTCAGCCCACAGATCAACGACCTGCTCGGGCGTCCCTCCGGAGCGACGGGCGACGAGTGGGCGGAGCGGGTGCATCCGGAGGATCGCGAGCGAGCACGACAGGAGACGGTGGACGGCGTTCGCTCGGGGAAGCCGTTCACCCTCGAGTACCGGATGATCCGAGACGACGGGCGCGTGATCTGGGTGAGCGATTCCGCGACCACCGTTCGGAACGAGCGAGGCGAGCCCGAATACGTCCTCGGATCCTTCTACGACATCACACAACGGAAGGAAGCGGAGCTCCGGCTGCAGGAGCTCGAGCGCCGCTACCGCAGCCTCGTGGAGCAACTGCCCGCCGTCACCTACATGGACACGGCCGACGAGGAGATGTCCTCGATCTACGTGAGCCCGCAGGTCGAGACGATCCTCGGTCTGTCGGCCGACGCGTTCGTCACCGACGGCGCGTGGTCCGCTCACCTCCATCCCGACGATCGCGAGCAGACGGTGCAGTCACTCCGCGATGCGATCCGCGCCGGCGATCCGTTCACCCTCGAGTACCGGATGATCCGACCGGACGGCAGCATCGTCTGGATCCGGGACCGCGGTTCGGTGGTCATGAACGAGGCGGGTGACCCCGCATACGTGCAGGGCCTGTACGAAGACATCTCGGAGCAGAAGCGGCTCGAGTCGGAGCTCCGGTCGGAGGCCGTGAAGTTCAAATCGCTGGCCGAGCGGATCCCCGCCGTCGTCTACATCGAGGGCGAGGGCGGGTCGGACGACGCACCGTTCTACATGAGTCCACAGTACGAGGAGCTGTTCGGCTACACGCCGGACGAACGCCAGGCGAACCCGACCCTGTGGCGGGAGCTCCTGCACCCGCAGGATCGCGAGCGTGCGATCGAGGCGGCGAAGCGCTCGTACGAAGAGGGCGGCTTCAGCGAGGACTATCGGATGGTGGCTCGAGACGGACGGATCGTCTGGGTCCACGACGAGACCGTGCTGATCCGGGACGACGAGGGGAATCCCTTGTTCTGGCAGGGCGTGCTGTACGACATCAGCGAGCAGAAGCGAGCCGAGCAGGAGCTGGCGCAGGCGCTCGAGATGGAGCGCCGTGCCGTCGACCGGCTCCGCGAGGCGGACGACATGAAGAACACGTTCCTGACCGCCGTGTCCCACGACCTGCGGACGCCTCTGTCGGCGATCCTCGGGAGCGCGATCACGCTGGAGAGCGCCGATGAGCTCGGGATCGCCGAGGAAGATCGCCAGCAGCTGATCCGGAGCCTCGCGAAGAAGGCCAGGCGCCTCACCGCGATGGTCAACGACCTCCTCGACATGGATCGCCTGACCCGGGGTCTGGTGCAACCACGGCGAGAGCTGATGGATCTGGGCGCCTTGCTCGGTCGCACGGCGGCCGAGTCAGACGTCCTCGACGAACGCACGGTCCACGTCGATTCCGAGCCGGTCGATGCCTGGATCGACGAGTCGATGGTCGTGAGGATCGTGGAGAACCTGCTCGTGAACGCCGTGAAGCACACACCGCCGACGGCGACGATCTGGGTCGGGGCGCGCCGGGTGCCGGACGGCGTGGTCCTCCGGGTCGAGGACGACGGACCGGGGGTCGCCGCCGACGAGCGAGATCGGCTCTTCGAGCCGTTCGAGCGAGGTGAGCGCGCGGCGCCCTCGCCGGGCCTCGGCGTCGGCCTGTCGCTGGTGGCTCGATTCGCGGACGCACACGGGGGTCGGGCGTGGGTGGAGGATCGTGAAGGCGGCGGTGCCTCGTTCCGGGTGCTGTTCCCCGATCCGACGAGCCGTCCGCTCGTTTCCTAGGGGTTCGCGGTCCGGTCTGCGACGACGCGTTCCGCCGGCCCGAATCCGAACGCCTGGTCCGCCTGATGCGGCGGAGGACCCGGGTGTCGCAGCGCGCCGGCCATGATGAGCGCGGCGACGACCGTCATAGCACCGCCGATGTAGTAGGCGGTGCGGGGCCCGAGCACCTCGACGATCGGACCCCCGGCGGTGAGCGAGACCGCGAGTGCGATCAGCGTCGCGGCCTCGACGGCCCCCGCCACTCGGCTGCGAACATCGTCGGGGGTACGTCGCTGGAGCAGCCCCTGCTCGGCCACGCTGGCGAAGCCCTCGCAGATCCCCTCGGCGACCATGAGCGCGAGCGCGGCGATCCACACGGGCGACCATCCGATCGCGAACATGATCAGACCGCCGAGGAGCACGGAGACGAGGAGGGTCCGGGGTTCTCGCTCGGCGGTGAGCCAGCGAGCCGCGAACACCGCGCCGAGAGCGGCGCCTCCTCCCCAGAGCGCGGAGATCAACCCGTATCCGAACGCACCCTTGCCGAACTCGTCCGCGTAGGGCAGCTCCGCTACGAGGATCAGACCGACGCCGAGGAGCAAGACCGACCACCCGAGGAGGATCGCCCTCAGTACCGGGTCGCTCATCGCGTAGCGGAAGCCGGCCCGGATCCCGGGGTGCTCCTGCTTCTCCGACCGTTCGTCGTTGAACCGGCCCGGCGCGGTCCCGATGAGCCACGCCGAGAAGAGGAACGAAGCCGTGTTGAGACCGAACACGAAGGCGCCGGCACCGAGCAGCCGATCGGGGGACACCCCGTCCCCGGCGAGCAACACGACCAGCTGCGTCCCCAGCAGCGGTCCGACGAAGCTGCCGAGGTGTCGCCCGATCGCCACCTGTCCGTTCGCCCACGGGAGGTCATCCTCCTCGATCAGGTTCGGGATCGAGGCGCCCGCCACCGCCCAGACAGGCGACTCGAGGACCGCGGTGATCGACGCGATCACCACCAGCTGACCGGGCGTGCGTGCGAACGCCAGCCCGACGAACCCGGCCGCGGCGGCCACGTCCGAGATGACGAGCACCCGCCGCCGATCGAACCGATCCCCGAGCCAGCTCGCGATGGGCTGCACGAGGCCCTGCATGCCCATCGTGAGGAGCAGCGTCACCGAGAGCCAGATCGCGGATTCGCCCGTCAGTCGGTAGACGATGTACGCGAGCACCGTGAAGGCGGCTCCACTCCCTGTGAGGGAGATGCCTCGCGCCGCCGCCACCCGCCGTACCGCTGAGCGCCCGCTACCCTCCGCCATCGAGAGCAAGAATCACACAGTCGCGCGGTCCCCGGTAGTCAATTCCGGCAGTACCTCTTTTGGGCCACCCGTCCTACCGTGGCGGGCTCTGAGGCGGATCAGCGGGAGGAGGACGATGGTCGCCCCGAGGGCGAACACGCCGGCGATCACGTAGACGGTTTGCGGCTCGACGATCCGGAGCACCGGTCCCGCGGCGAGGTACGCACCTGCCAGGCCCAGGGAGAGGACGGCCTCGAGCGCGGCCATCGTCCTGCTCCGCACGGCATCCGGCGTGCGGCGCTGCATGATGCCGTTCTCCGCGACGATCGAGATCCCGTCCGAGGTCCCCATCACGAGGAGCGACACCAGGACGAGCGGGAACAGGCCGAAGAGACCGACCCCGAAGGCGGAGACGGCCACCCCGGCCGCCCCGAAGACCATCCAGAGCGGCTCCGTGCGGGCATCCATCCAGCGTCCGAACAACGTGCCGAGCACGGAGCCGCTCCCCCAGCAGGCGATCAAGAGACCGAAGCCCCACCCACCGGTCCCGAACGATTCGGCGAGGGGAGCGTCGGCCACCATCCCCATGCCCATCCCGAGGACGAAGACCAGCCAAGCGAACGTCATCCGGCGGAGGACCGGCTCGCGGAAGAGGTAGGTCGCTCCGGCGAGGAGGCCTTCGTGCTCCGGGTCGGGGTCGCTCGAACGCTCCTGCTCGAATCGGCCGCGCACCGTCAGCGTGACAGCGAGCGAGACGAGGAAGGAGATCGTGTTCAGACCGAAGACGACGGCGCCGGCGAGGTGCAGCCGGTCCGCGGACGGCATCTCACCGGGCGCGAGGATCGCGACGAGGCCGCCGCCGATGACCGGGCCGACCGCGATGCCAGCGTGCGAGCCCATCGAAACCATGCTGTTGGCCCACGAGAGGTCCTTCTCGGACTCGACGAGGTTGGGGATCGCGGCGCGCGACGCCGAGAAGAACGGAAGCTCCGCGATCGCCGATCCGAACGCGAGAACGATCAGCACGCCCGGGTCCTTGGCGAAGACCATCGCCGCGAAGAACGCTGCCGAGATCGCCTCCGACCAGATCATCACGGTCCTGCGGTCGTACCGGTCCCCGAGGGCTCCCGTGAGGGGACCGATCAAGCCGGCGACGCCGAACGTGAGCAGGAGCGACAACGCCTGCATCACGGGCGAGTGGGTGCGCTCCCACACCGTGTAGTTGAGCGCCGTGTACGCGGCGGCGCCGCCGGTGACGGAGATGAGTCGTCCGATGGCGAGACGACGGACGTTGGATCTCGGTGAGCGGGTCATGGAGCGGTCTCCTTGTGGTGCGGAGGATCGACGAAGGAGCTACGGGGCGCGACGCGTGAGACGCGTCAGAGGGCCCCGTGCACTGGTCGTTTCGTCGTGTACCGCCTCATGGTCCGTTCAGGGTAGCACGGAGGATCGAGGCCCCGGCCAGGAAGAGGAAGACCTCGGGTCACGTGTCGAGCGTGACGGCGCGGATCGTGTGAGCGTCGATCGCGTCCGCGACCGTTCGCAAGACTTCCGGAGGCACCGGTGAGTCGACGGTGAGACCCATCAGGGCATCACCGCCGGCGCCCTTCCTCCCGACCTCCATCGTCGCGATGTTGATGCGGTGCTCGCCGAGGATCGTGCCGACCTTGCCGATGATCCCCGGACGATCGACGTAGATGAAGAAGAGCATGTGCGGGGCGGGCTCGATCTCCACCTCGAAGTCCCACACCTGGATCACGCGCTCCGCGTTCTTCTTCCCGAGCAACGTCCCCGCGACCTCGACGTCGGACTCGGACTCGGTCTCCGCCCGGATGGACACCTGGCTCACGTAGTCCTGGGAGCCGGTCGACCGCATCTCGCTCACCGTGAGGCCCCGTTCGCGAGCGAGCATCGGCGCGTTCACGAACGAGACCGGCTCGTGCACGGATCGACCGAGGATGCCTTTCAGGATCGCGAGGGTGAGGACCCGGGTGTCGTGCTCCGCGATCCTGCCCAGGTAGGACGCGACGATCGAGCGGACACCGCCGTCCGCAAGGCCCGCCACGAGCGCGCCGAGGCGTTCGGCCAAGCCCACGAACGGGCGGACCGCCTCGCTCACCTCGGCGCCCGCAGACACGTTCACGGCGTACGGGACGAACTGTCCTTCCAGGGCGAGCCGCACCATCTCCGCGACGGTCGCCCCCGCCTTGTCCTGTGCCTCCACCGTCGATGCGCCGAGATGGGGTGTGACCACCACCTGCTCCAACCCGAACAGCGGGGATTCGGTGGAGGGCTCCACGGCGAAGACGTCGAGCGCCGCGCCGGCGAGTCGTCCATCCTCGAGTGCCTTCGCCAAGGCGTCCTCGTCCACGATGCCCCCGCGCGAGGTGTTCACGAGGCGCGCGCCGTGCTTCACCATCGCCAGCTGGTGCGCGCCGATCAAGCCCTGGGTGTCCGGGGAGCCCGGCAGATGGATCGACACGAAGTCGGACTGTACGAGTAGTGATTCGAGGGTGGGCATCACGTCCACGCCCAGCTCCTTCGCTCGCTCCGAGGACACGTACGGGTCGAACGCGATCACCCGCATGCCGAAACCTTGCGCGCGCGACGCGACGAGCGTGCCGACACGACCGAGCCCGATCAGCCCGATGGTCTTGCCCGAGAGCTCGACGCCTTCCCATCGCTCCCGGTCCCACCTTCCGGCGTGCAGTTCGTTGTTCGCCTGCGGGATGTTGCGCGCCTGCGCGAGCAGGAGCGCCATCGTGTGCTCGGCCGCGCTGATCGTGTTGGACTGCGGCGCGTTCACGACCATGACCCCTCGACGGGTCGCGGCCTCGACGTCGACGTTGTCGACGCCGATGCCGGCGCGAGCGACCACCTTGAGACGCGGCGCCGCCTCGAGGACCTCGCCCGTCACGCGTGTCGCGCTCCGGATCACCAGCGCGTCGTACGGGGCGATCGCCGCGGCGAGGTCACCGTGCGCGAGATCCTCACGCACGTCGACCTGGAACCGCTCCCGCAACAGCTCGAGTCCGGCATCCGAGAGCTTCTCGGTGACGAGGACCCGCACCTACGTGGCCGCGTCCTGGAAGACGCCCTCCGCCGAGGCCACTGCCGCGCCCCGCTTCACGGGATGGCCGAGCCGTTCGAGAGTCATCTCCAGGGCGGCGAGGCCGCGGATGATGTCGAGCTCGCTGAAGTACCCGAAGTGCCCGATGCGGAAGACCTTCCCTCTCAAGGGTCCCTGGCCGGGCGCGAGCACGCAGCCGAAGTCCGACCGGATCCGGTCGCTGATCGTGTCCGCGTCGATCCCCTCCGGGGCGCGGATCGCGGTCACCGTCCAGTTCTGCTCCAGGCCTTCGCCGAACAGGTCGAGGCCGAGCGCCTTCACGCCTTCCTTCACCGCGCGCGACAAGAGCTCGTGGCGTCGATAGGCGGCGTCGACCCCGTCTTGGAAGTAGAGCTCGAGTGCCGCGTGGAGCCCTTGCATGACGCTGATCGCCGGCGTCCACGGGTTCTCCGGGTCGGGCAGCTCGGCGAAGCGGCGGTAGATCGACCAGTCGAAGTAGAACCGCGGCATCGTCGCGGCAGCGTGCGCATCCCATGCCCGCTGGCTGATCGCGACGAACGCGATGCCCGGGCTCGCCGAGAGCGCCTTCTGCGAACCGCCGACGGCGACGTCGACCCCCCAGGCATCGAACTCGAACGGCACGGCGCCGAGGCTGCTCACGACGTCCGCGATCACCATCACGCCCGCGTCGTTGGCGACGCGGGCGAGCTCTTCCACCGGCTGGATCACGCCGGTCGAGGTCTCCGAGTGAGTGAGCAGGACAGCCTTCACGGGATGCTCCGCGAGCGCGTCCGCGACCCGCGAGGAGTCGACCTTGTCTCCCCACTCGTGGTCCACGGTGCGAACCACAAGGCCCATCGCGGTCGCAAGGGAGCGCCATCGCTCGGAGAAGAAGCCTGCCAGCGGGATGAGCACCTCGTCGCCGGGAGAGAAGACGTTCTGGACGGCGGACTCGAGTCCGCCCGTGCCGGAGGACGTCATCAGCAGGACGTCCGCTCCCTCCGTTCGGTAAAGCTCCTTCAGTCGCGCCGTCACGTCTCGCATCAGCCGTCCGAAGCCGGCCCCCCGGTGGTACACGAGCGGGCTGCCTTGCGCGAGGAGCACCTCGGGCGGGATGGGGGTGGGGCCGGGCGCCAGGATGATCTCGGGCCTATCCATCTGCCTTCTCCTGTGATCCTCGGCGGGTCCGGCGGGCACTCGCAGCCTAGCAAGCACCCACTCGGGGGCAAGGTTCCGACACTCCCGGCCATCGGCAAGGAAGCGCAGGTCCGTATCATCGGTCGAACGGGGCCCTCGCCGGGCCCCGAGGTGCGTATGGCGACCCTTCGGTTCCTGTTGAAGCGCTTCGTCGCTCAGCGGCTGCTGGGCTTGGCCGTCGTGGTGACGCTGGCCTTCTCGGTGGGGGTGCTCGTCGCCGGTCCCATCTACGCGGACGCGGCGCGCGAAGCGATCCTGTCCTCGGAGCTCGCCGGCGCTCCCCCCACCGTGCGGAACGCCCGTCTGCAGGTGTTCGGCGACCAGAGCTTCGATTGGACGGCGGCGGACGAGGTCATCACCGAGCGCACCGAGTCGCTTCCCCTGGATCGGATCGTCCGGCAGGGGTTGAGCACGGTACGCCTCGGGACGCCCGCCGGACCGTCCGTGCCCATCCTCGCGCGCGAGGGCATCGAGGAGCACCTCGAGATCCGCGGCGATCCCCCCGGCGACGACGAGATCGTCCTCCATGCCGCGATGGCCCGGCTCCTGCGCATCCGCCCGGGCGACCGTCTGGACGTCATCGGTCCTTCCGGAAAGCGGCGGGCGCTCGTCGTCGCAAGCACCTACGTCACCCCCGATCGAGACGACCCCTTCTGGTTCGGGTCGCAGAATCCGTTCCCCGATCCGGACTCGACCCAGCCCCAGCCCGCCGTCGTCGGTCTGGACACGCTTGTCCGCGCCAATGGCGAGCTGGAGCTCACCACCCAGTTCGCTTGGGACGCGTATCTCGCGCTCACGGGCGTGCCGTTCGAGCAAACCTCGGAGGTTCCGGACCAGCTGCAGCAGATCTTCACGAGCCTGCAGTCAGAGGCGGGGCTGAGCACGAGCGATCTGATCTCGGGACTGGGCACGCTCCTCGACATCGTCCGGCAGCGCATCGCCGACCTCGCCGTGCCGATCCTCCTCGTGGTCTTCCAGATCGGTGCGGTCACGCTGGCCGTGCTGGCGGGCGTCGGTGCGCTCGCGCTCACGAGACAGGCGTTCGAGCTCGCCGTGCTTCACAGCCGAGGTTTCCGCCGGGGCGTGCTCCTCGCCGCGCAGGCCATCCAGGCCGTGTTCGCCGCGATCGTCGCGTTCCCGCTGGGGTTGCTCCTCGGCATGGGACTCGCGGCGCTCGCGAGCACCGCGAACGGACCCGACCTCCCGGGCGTGGTCTTCCCGATCCGCCTGAACAGCACGGGCCAGTTGCTCGGGCTCGTGGCCGCCGTCGTCGGAGGCGTGATCCTCCTTGGGCTGTCCGTCCCCTACGTGTCTCGAACGGTGCTGGAGGAGCGGCGTGCGGCGTCCCGGGAGGACCGTCCGCTGCTCGCGCGCGTGCCGGTGGAACTCTTCGTCCTTCCCCTCGGCCTGTTCGCGTTCCTCCAGTTGCGGACCGGGACGAGGCCTGAGGCCGGATCCGGCGAGATCGACCCTCTGATCCTCGTCGCCCCCACCCTTCTGCTGTTCGGCGGGTCGTTCCTCGCGCTCAGGCTCCTGCTCCTGGTGTTCCGTGCGCTCGACTCTCGGATCGGCCGCTCGAGACGGCTGCCAAGGTACCTCGCGGGAAGACGGATCGGACGTTCGCCGGGGACCGGATTCGCGGCCGCCTTGCTGCTGCTGCTCTCGATGGGACTCCTCGTGGTGTCGACGTCGTACCGAGCGATCGTGCTGCGCAACCACGAGGACGCGGCGCACGCGCAGGTCGGCGCCGACTGGCGCGTGAACGCCACCCCGCCCGCGGACGTCCTGGCGGTCATCCGCGAGATGCCCGCGCTGACGACACCGGTCGTTCGCACCGAGCCGCGACTCGAGAGCGGGTCGTTCCAACTCCCCCCTGTCACCCTCGGTATCGACCCCGCCTCGTACGCGACGGCGGGGTGGTGGCGCGAGGACTTCTCCGAGACGCCGTTGCCGGAGATCCTGCGTCGGTTGCAAGGGCCCGTCTTCGGCATGGAGCTGCCCGCCGAGTCGTCGGTGCTGACGTTCGAGATGGACTCGAGCAGGCAGGTCCGTGACCTGGAGGTCACGGTGACGGCCGTCGACGACTCCGGGATCGTCCACAGCCCGAGGCCGCAGCCGATCGAGCCGGGACTCGCCTCCTACGAGGTGCGGATCGGGGGCGCGGTGCGGTTGCTCTCGATCACGATCCACCGAACCTCGCTGGATGCCCCGGACGAGTCGACCTTCGAGTTCCCGTCGATCTCCGCCGACGGCGAGCCGCTGTCGTTGAGCGGGTGGGAGCCGCTCACGTGGCGCGGGAGCGCCGGCTCCGTCGAGCCTGCGGGATCCGGTGTCCGCTTCGAGATGGACTCGGGGGCCTCCGACGTCATCGGCGGGATCGTTCCGCCCTCCGACCCCTTGCCCGTCCTCGTGTCACCCGGCATCTCCTCCTCGGGAGGACCCGTGTTCCCCGCGACCCTGGGTGGGCAGGAGATCGAGCTCGATCCGGTCGCGGGCGCCATCCAGTTCCCCTCGATGCTTCCCAACCAGCCGTTCATCGTGACGTCTGGCACCGCCCTCCTCGAGCGCGCCGCGGCGGTGCCCGAGCCGGGGCTGGTCTTGAACGAGGTCTGGGCCGAAGGCGAGCGGAGCCCGGTGCCGGCGCTCCGGCAGAAGGGCTTCTTCCCGGGAGACGTGGCGCGGACGGCACCGATCGAGGGGTTCCTCGCGCAGCTCCCCCAGAGCCTCGCCCTCGGGATGAACTTCGTTGCGGCGGCCGGCGGCGCGGGACTCGTGGTGGTGGGGGTCGCCGCGGCGCTGTACTTCGCACAGCGCCGCCGCGATTACGAGTTCGCCGCCCTCCGGGCGATGGGCGCCGCGTCCGGACAGATCGTCCGAACGCTCGCCCTCGAACAGGTGCTGCTCTTGGGCTTCGCGGTCGTGGCCGGTCTCGGCCTCGGCTACCTGCTGCTCCGTCTGATGATGCCGTACGTCGGCCCGAGCCTCTCGGTCGCGTATCCACCTCCGGTGTTCCTGATGGATTGGGTGTCGCTCGGCGTCGCGCTCGCGGCCATCGTGGCCGCGACCACGATCGCGCTCGCGCTGTCCGCGCGCGCGCTCCTGCGCGCATCCGTCACCGGTGTGCTCCGAGGGGAGGCCGAGTGATCGAGAACGTCGTCAGCGCCGACCGCTTCCGGCCGGAGGGATCGGACGCGCTCGTCCGTCTCCGTCACGCGTACAAGGTGTATCGGGTCGGCGACGTCGGCGTGGTGGCGCTCGCCGGCGTCGACGTCGACGTGATGCCGGCGGAGTTCCTGGCGGTGGTGGGTCCGAGCGGTGCCGGCAAGTCGACGATCCTGAACCTGGTGGGCGGGCTCGACCGTGCCTCGGCCGGTGTCGTGGAGGTGGAGGGACGCGACCTCGGGCTCCTGGAAGATCAGGCGCTCACGGAGTACCGAGCCGAGCGGGTCGGCTTCGTCTGGCAGGGGACGGCGCGGAACCTCGTCCCCTACCTGTCGGTCCGCGACAACATCCGTCTCCCGGCGACCGTCCGCCGAGCCCAGGTGGCCAGGAAACACGACGTCGACGGTCTGCTCGAGCTGGTCGGCCTCACCGACCGTGCGAAGCACATGCCCGGCATGCTCTCCGGCGGCGAACAGCAGCGCGTGGCGATCGCGGCCGCGCTGTCCAACACACCCTCCATCCTTCTGGCCGACGAGCCGACCGCGGAGTTGGACTCCGAGTCCGCCGGTCGCGTGCTGGACGCCTTCCGCTCGGTCAACCGGGAGTTCCACGTCACGATCATCATGGTCACGCACGACCTGGTGGCCGCCAGGCGCGCGGACCGCCGGATCCGGGTGCGCGACGGCCGCGTCCTGCACGAGGGCGTCCCGGTCGACCCCATCTCCGACGACGGACGGGTCCGGCTCCCGGACGAGGCGGTGGCCGCGCTGGGCGGCGTCGACCTCGAGGCCGAGGTCACGCCGGACGAGGTGCGCCTGCGGCGACGGAGCGAGACCGGCCATGCCTGAGCCCGACGTCCTCGTCGAAGGGACCGACATCGTCCGGCGCTATCCCGGCGCGCAGGGGGTCGTGGCGGTCCGCGGCGCATCGGTCACGGTGCGATCGAGGGACTTCGTGGCGTTGATGGGACCGAGCGGCTCGGGCAAGACCACGTTCCTCGGTGTGTTGGCCGGACTGGATCCCCCGGATGAGGGGGAGGTTCGATGGAAAGGCCAGCCGATGGGTTCGCTCTCGACGGACGAGCGACGGGTCCTCCGCCAGCAGGGGATCGGCGTCGTCTTCCAGAGCTTCGGACTACTGCCCGCGCTCTCGGCGGTCGAGAACGTCGAGCTCCCGCTCCGGGTGATCGGGGGGGATCTCACCGAAGCTCGAGAACGAGCCGAGGGCTGGCTTCGCCGGCTCGGTCTGGAGACGCGTATGCACAATCGGACGTACGAGCTGTCGGCCGGCCAGCAGCAGCGTGTGGCCGTCGCACGCGCCCTGATCCCAGAGCCGGAGATCGTGATGGCGGACGAGCCGATCGCCGAGGTGGACACCGAGAACGCCGACATCATCCTCGAGGCGCTCTGGGACGTGATCCAACGTGGCGGGGCGGTACTGGCGGCGACGCACAACCCCGAGGCGCTTCGCTACGCGAACCGAGTGGTGCTCTTCCGCGACGGCTTGGTCGAAGGGGAAGGAGCGCCACAAGAGATGGTGTCCCACCTCACCGTGGACTGATCGAAGCGATCCGGCTAGAAGCGGAAGGAGTGTTCGACGTCCTCGCCAACGGGTCGGAACACCTCGCCGTCGGCGTCGATCGGCCGGCCGCGCTTCCGTCTGAACATCCGGTGGAGCCGCTTCGGCCGTCGGACCGATCGGGCGACGGCATCTCGTCTGGCATCCCGGATGCGCTGGTGTAGATCGAGATCGCAGACGGGATGCGTGACGACGGGCGAGCCGAACATCTAGCCAGCCTCCTCGTTCGTTGGCTGGGGCACGAGCTTCCGCAGGTCCACGTCCGGATCGGCGAGCGCCTCCGGGTCGGGCGCCACCTGGGAACTGATCAGGCCGAACGACCGCCGCACGTCGCGCTTCCAGTCGAGGGACACCGTCGATCGAACCACCCCTCCAGCATCCAACAGGAACGCGCAGAAGGAGCGTTCCTCGAGCGATCCGCGGACCACCATCTTGTCCCACGTGGGCGCGTACCCAGCCATCTCGATCTTCGAGTCGTACTGGTCCGACCAGAACCAGTGCGGGTCGTTGAAGGCCTCGGAACTCCCCAACATCGCGTGCGCGACGTGCTCCCCCATCTTCACGGCGTTGTCGTAGTGCTCGACGCGGATCGGCCCGAACACGGGATGGTCGTGCAGGGCGACGTCGCCGGCGGCGAAGACGCCCGGCACCGTCGTCTGGAGTCCCGAGCTCACCGGGATCCCGCCGCCCTGGTCCAGGCCGGTTCCGGCCATGATCTCCACCGCCGGCTCGGTGCCGACACCGATCACCGCGACGTCGGCGTCCATCTCCTTGCCGCTCTCGGTGACGACGCGCTCGAGGCGATCGTCGCCTTCGAACCGCGCGACCGAGTCGCTGAAGTGCATCGTCACGCCGTGATCGCGATGGATCCCTTCGAGCACGCGGCCGATCTCCGGCCCTAGGATCCGGTAAAGGGTGGTCTCGAAGATCTCGATGACCGTGACGTCGCGGCCGATCGTCCGGAGCGACGCCGCCACCTCCGCGCCGATGAACCCCATGCCTATGCACACGACTCGGGCGCCGTCAGTGGCGGCGTCGCGGATCCGCACGGCGTCGCGGTGATACCGGAGGTCGAACACTCCAGGCAGACCGGCTCCCGGGACCTCCAGCCGCCGGTTCCGGCTCCCGGTGCTCACCAGCAGGCGATCGAACGCGAGCCGCTCGCCACCGGCGAGCACCACCTCGCGCGCTCGGACATCGATCTGCACCGCCATCGTGCCGAAGCGAGCGTCGACGTCGTGCTCCTCGTACCAGGACGCGGGTCGCACGAGAGCGTCCTCGAACTCGAGCTCGCCCCGCAGGAGCTCCTTGGAGAGCGGAGGACGTTCGTAGGGAAGTTCCTCCTCCGCGCCGATCAGGCTGAGGGAGCCGTCGTAGCCCTGATCCCGCAGCACGCCCGCGGCGGTCCCGCCGGCCAAGCTCGCTCCGACGATGACGATGGAGCGAGGGGTGTCCCTTTCTTCAGGCACCGACCTGGATCTGTCCGTCGACCTCGCGGACCTCGTAGGTCTCGAGCGGCTCCGTCGCCGGAGGGTTGTGCACTTCGCCGGTACGGACGTCGAAGACGCTGCCATGACATTCGCACTCGAGGTCGAATCCATCGAGCTCGCCGCCGTTGGCGAGGTTGCAGTGGCGGTGGGTGCAGATGTCGCTCAACGCGTAGACCTGACCCTCCACGCGGGCGACGGCGATCTCCGCGCCGTTGACGTCGAAGGGCTTCACCTCTCCCTCCGGCACCTCGTCCGAATCGCCGACCGTCATGAAATCCGCCATCCTTCTGGTCCTCCTTCTCCCGTGAGCGGTGATACGCGTCGGCAGCCTACGGCACCTGCGGCGAGGCTCCGAGCGGCTCCCGTCCCCCGCGGAAGAACCGCACGGCCCACGCGCCCGCGAGGGCGAGGTAGAAGGCCGCCATGATCAGCATCCCTGCCTTGAAGTCGATAGGGAGCACGGCGGGTCCCACAGCCCCGGCGACCCAGGCGAGCTGGAACATCACCTCGTAGCGGACGAACACGCGCCCGAGGGCCCCTCCGGGTGCGTGAGCCTGCATCAGGCTCTGGAAGGCGAGGCGGCCCAGCTCGGTCGCCGCTCCGGCGGTGAGACCGAAGAGCGCGAGGACGGGAAGGGAGAACGCCTGGAACGCGAAGAACGCACCCACGCCCGCCGCGATCGTGCAGCCGGCGACGATGAACTCCTCGCGGAGCGTCTCGGGCAGCCGGGGGGCGAGGAGGTCGGCGAGGAAGCCGCCGACGGCGGCCGAAATCGCCATCGCGGCGAACCAGGTGGAGGGGAAGCCCTCGCGCCGGATCGCGAAAGCCGTCAGGAACAGGATGAAGCCGGTGGCCGCGCGCATGCCGGTCGCGCCGAGCGCCGGTCCCGTGAGGATGGGGATCCGTCCACGCCGGCCGAGCGGCTTCGGCTCGGTGCGCACCCGTGGGTGCGGCAGTCGCAGGGTGACCAGCGCGCAGATCGAGTACACGAACCCTGCCAAGACCATCGCACCGCCCGAATCCCAGAAGTGCACGGCGAGCGCGCCGAACGGCGCCGCCGTGAGCGCGCCGGCCACCGCGACGCGACCGAGCCGCGCGTTGGATCGCATCAATCCTTCGCCGGGCCCCGCGTAGGCCATCGTGAGTCCGTTCTTCGTGATCCCGTGGACGCGCGCGGCCACGAGGATCGCGAGCGCCGCGGGGTACAGAGCGACGGTGTCCAGGCGCCCCGCCACGTAGAAGGCGATCGCTCCGCGGACGAGGGCGGCGAGGAACGAGATGAGCCGTCGCGGCCCCGCCCGGTCGAGCGGCACCACCAGGAGTGGGGCCGCGACGGCGAGCGGGAGCATCGTGAGACCGAGGTAGGCGACGACCCGCCACTGCGCCTCGCCGACCGGCAGGGAGAAGAAGACCGAGTCGGCCAGCGAGATCGCGAGGAGCGAGTCGCCGGCGGCGCTCATGAGATGGCAGAGGGCGTAGCGATCGATCGCGTTCCCGGAGTGCCACATCTTGCGGATCGGGTGGGTGGCGCCCGAGGCGGCCGCCGCGACGGCGTAGAGCGCGAGCTGCCAGAACGGGATGCGGTTGCGCTTCTGGTCGACGCGCACCAGCCTACCCCGAGAGCCGCTCGCGCAGCAGCTCCTGCGCGAGCTTCGGGTTGGCAGAGCCGCCGGAGGCCTTCATGACCTGCCCCACGAGGAACCCGATCACGCTCTCGTTGCCCGCACGGAACTTCTCCGCCGCGTCCGCGTTCTCCGTGATCACCCGGTCCACGACGCCTCCGAGCTCGCCCGCGTCCGACACCTGCCGGAGCCCACGCCGCTCGACGATGTCCGCGATGGCGTCGCCTGTCTGGAAGGCTTCTTCGAGAGCTTTCTTCGCACCGGCGCCGGAAAGCGTGCCGTCCCCCACGAGCGCCACGATCTCGGCGATGTGCTGCGGTCCCACCGAAACGTCGGCGGCCCCATCGGCCTCGTTGCGCAGGCCGGCCAGATCCTGGGTGATCCAGTTGGCCGACGCGGCCGGTTCCGAGCCGAGCGCCACCGTCTGCTCGAACAGGATCGTCGCCGAGCGGTCGGCCACGAGGACGCGCGCCACCTCGGGCTTCAACCCCAGCTCGTCCACGTAATGGGTCCGTCGCGCCTGCGGGAGCTGCGGCAGGGCCGCACGGATCTCCTCGATCCATCCGTCGTCCGGCTCCAACGCGGGGATGTCCGGCTCCGGGAAGTACCGGTAGTCGAACGCCTCCTCCTTGGAACGCATCGTCTTCGTGGTGCCGGAGTCCTCGTCCCAGTGCCGCGTCTCCTGCACGAGCGGTTCGCCCGCCTCGAGCGCCGCGACCTGTCGCGCGGCTTCGAAGACGAGCGCCCGCTCGAGGGATCGGACCGAGTTCATGTTCTTGATCTCAACCTTGGTGCCGAGCGCGTTCGTACCCGGGGGACGGATCGACACGTTCGCATCGCAGCGCAGAGATCCCTCCTCCATCCGCACGTCGGAGACGTCGAGGGACCCGAGGAGCGCGCGCAGCTCGCGGAGGTATGCGGCCGCCTCCTCGGGGGAGCGCATGTCCGGCTCCGAGACGCATTCGACCAACGGGACTCCGGCGCGGTTGTAGTCGATCAGGGCGTGCTCGGCCTCGTGGATCCGACCCGACGCGCTGCCGTGCGCGGTCTTGCCCGTGTCCTCTTCCATGTGCACCCGGGTGATGCCGACGCGAGTCGTCGACCCGTCGGCGAGCTCTACTTCCAGATGTCCCCCGACGCACACCGGCAGGTCGTACTGACTGATCTGGAAGTTCTTCGGCATGTCGGGGTAGAAGTAGTTCTTCCGGTGGAACACCGAACGCGGAGCGATCTCGCTCCCCAGGGCGAGCCCGATCTTCACGATCCGCGCGATCGCCTCCCGGTTGGGAACCGGCAGCGACCCCGGGTGTCCCAGGCAGACCGGGCAGGTCAGCGTGTTGGGCTCGGCCCCGAACTCGTTGCGGCACCCGCAGAACATCTTGGTCCTCGTGCTGAGCTCGACGTGACACTCGAGCCCGATCACGGTCTCCCACTCGCCCATCGCGCGGGCCAGCCTATCGGACCCTTCCGACGCTTCGGACCGGATGGGGGCCCTCCGTATCCTGTGCGGATGCTCGACCGCCCGCGACGTGCCCCGACCTGGCTGATCTGGGTCTCCCTCGGCATCGTCTACGTGATCTGGGGGACGACCTATCTGGGGATCCGCGTCACGAACGAGACACTGCCGCCCCTGATCGCCGCGAGCACGCGCTTCGTGATCGCCGGCGCCGTCCTGTTCGCCGTCTCGACCCGCCGGCGCGACGCCGAAGCCGACCCGATCGGCCGACCGCAGTGGTTCGCGGCGCTCCTCGTGGGGACCGGCCTGATCGCATTCGGCAACGGGTCGGTGGTCCTCGCGGAACGGACGGTCCCATCGGGCACGGTCGCCCTGATCTTCGCGCTGGTACCCCTGTGGATCGCGCTCTGGGATCGGTTCGCCGGTCGCCTCCGGCTGCCGGGGCGGGTGGCGGTGGGCATCCTGCTCGGATTCGTGGGCGCCGCGCTCCTCGTGAACGATGCGCGCCTCGCCGACGTCCCGACCTCGGGACTCTTGCTGGCGGTGGCGGCCTCGATGAGCTGGGCCGCCGGCTCGCTCTTCGCCCGCGGCGCGCGACTGCCGCACCGTCCCCTCGTCGGCAACGCGATGGTGATGATGGCCGGCGGCATGATCACGCTGGTCTGGGGTCTCGCCCGTGGGGAGCTGGCGCTGGTCGATCCCGACCGATTCTCGACCGCATCGGTGCTGGCGCTGGGCTACCTCATCGTGTTCGGTTCCTGGATCGCGTTCACGGCATACGTGTGGCTGCTCCGCAACGCGCGGACATCGCTGGTGGCGACGTACGCGTGGGTCACCCCGATGCTCGCCGTCTACCTCGGCCACCTGATCGCCGACGAGCAGCTCCGGAGCCGCTCGCTGATCGCCGGCGCCGTCGTCCTCGCGGCCGTCGCGCTCACCGTGTCGGCCGGCGGTGTGGCCCGCGGTGATCGCGGGTCAGACGCCGGACAGGACCGGCGGGCGGAGGACGAGACCGAGGTCCCGCTCTAGCGCGTTCGCCGCCCGGAACAGGACCTGCTCGCCACGCACGGGTGCGGTGAGTTGCAGCCCCACGGGGAGGCCCGCATCATCCAGGCCGCACGGCACCGTGATCGCCGGCACGCCCGCGAGGTTCGCCGGGATGGTGAAGACATCCGACAGGTACATCGCGAGCGGATCGTCGGCGCGCTCGCCGATCCGGAACGCGGTCGTCGGCGACGTCGGCGAGACCAGCACGTCGAACGCCTCGAAGGCCTTCTCGTAGTTGCGGATGATCAACGTTCGGACCTTCTGCGCCTGGCCGTAATAGGCGTCGTAGTAGCCGGCCGACAGCGCGTACGTGCCGAGCATGATCCGGCGCTTGACTTCCGGGCCGAAGCCCTCGCCGCGCGTGCGGGACATCATCTCCACGGAGTCGGCGCCCTCGGCTCGGTACCCGTAGCGGACGCCGTCGTAGCGCGCGAGGTTCGACGATGCCTCCGACGGCGCGATCAGGTAGTAGGCCGACAGCGTGTAGTCGGCGTGCGGGAGCGTCGCCTCCCCCACCTCGGCACCGAGCGCGGCGAGCCGCTCCACCGAGGCGCGCACCGCGTCTCGGACGCCCGGCTCGACGCCTTCTCCGAACGCCTCCGCGACGACGCCCACCCGGAGACCGTCGATGCCGTCTTCCAAGCCGGCGAGGTAGTCGGGCACGTCCTCGTCCAGGCTCGTGGCGTCGCGGTCGTCCTTGCCCGCCATCGCGCCCAGCAGCAGCGCGGCATCGCGGACGCTCCGGGTGAGCGTCCCCACGGTGTCGAGCGACGACGCGAACGCGATGAGCCCGTACCGGGACACCAGCCCGTACGTCGGCTTCATCCCCACCACGCCGCAGAGGGACGCCGGCTGACGCACCGAGCCGCCCGTGTCGGTGCCGAGCGCCCACACGACCTCCCCGGCGGCGACGGCGGCCGCGCTGCCGCCGCTGGAGCCGCCGGGGACCCGCTCCAGGTCCCACGGGTTGTGGACGAGCCCGAACGCCGAGTTCTCGTTGGACGATCCCATCGCGAACTCGTCGCAGTTGGTCTTGCCCATCAGCACGCTGCCGTGCCCCGACAGGCGTGCCCACGCCGTGCACTCGTACGGCGGGATGTAGTTCTCGAGGATCAGCGAGCCACACGTCGTGCGGATCCCCATCGTGGCCAGCACGTCCTTCAGCGCGAGGGGGATCCCGGCCACCGGGTGCTGCGGCGCGCCGGTCCCCCGATGCGTGTCCAGCTCTGCCGCACGCTCCAGGGCAACCTCCGGCGTCCGCGTGAGGATCGCGCCGATGTTGTCGTCCACGGCTTCGATCCTGCGGAGCGAGGACTCGACCACCTCGGTCGCCGAGACCTCGCCCGCGGCGATCTTGTTCGCCAGCTCGGAGCCGGTCAGGTCGCAGAGCTCGGTCGTCATCCGCCCTCGACGATCCGCACGACCTTGAACCGGCCGTCTTCCTCCTCGGGCGCGTTCGCGAGCGCCTCGGGCTGCGGGAGCGACGGCTCCGGCGTGTCCTCCCGGTACACGTTGGTGCGCGAAATCGCGTAGGCCGTCGGCGGCACATCGTCCGCGGCGACCTCGCTCACCTTCGCCGCGTGCTCCAGGATCAGGCCCAGCTGGTCACGGAGCTGTGCCTTCTCCTCGTCGGTGAGCGCCACCCGCGCGAGCCGTGCCACATGCTCGATGTCGATCTGGATCGCCATGCGCGGCAGTCTAGAGACCGGACCGCCGCGCTCACATCGAGACGCCGAAACGTGGCTCGACGTGGAGCGCGGTCGCGGCCGCGCTCACGGCGTTCCCGATCAGCCATACGTCTGTGATCGGACCGACCCCACCCGGAACCGGCGTGATGGCCTCGGCCTTCGCGGCCACGCCGTCGAACTCGATGTCGCCGACGAACCGCACCTTGCCGGTCTCGGGGTCCTTCACCGGGTCGGTGCCCACGTCGACGGCTATCACCCCGTCGCGGACCATGTCGCCTTTCACCAGACTCGCCACACCCGCGGCGACGATCAGGATGTCCGCCTGGCGAGTGAATGCGGCGAGGTCCGTCGTTCGTGAATGGCAGATCACGACGGTGGCGTGCCGCTGGAGGCCGAGCGAGGCTGCGGGCTTGCCGACCGAGTCCGACCGACCGACGACGACGAGGGTCTTACCCGGGAAGAACGACTCCGGCTCCCGTCCGGTCGAGCGGAGGTAGGAATCCAGCAGATAGAAGCACGAAGCCGGCGTCGACGGCACGAATCGAGGACGTCCCTGCGCGAGCAGGCCCGCGTTCTCGGGGTGCACGGCCTCCACATCCTTGTACGGGTCGATCGTGCGATACACGGTGGGCTCGGAGATGCTCGCGGGCAGCGGCCGCAAGACGAGGATGCCCGTGACCCGTGGATCGGTGTTGAGCTTCCCGACCACCGCGAGGACGTCGGGCAGCTCGGCGTCATCTGGCAGGTGCTCGTTCTCGTACTGGCATCCGAGGTCCTCGGCCAGCCGACGGACCTGCCGCTCGTAGGCAGCGGCGGCAGGATCGTCCCCCACCAGGATGGTGGCGAGCCCGGGCTGAACGCCGGAGACCTTCAACTGCCGGAGCTCCTCTTGCACGCGCTCGGAGAGCTCTTCCGCCAGCTTGTTGCCGTCGATCACGGTCCCTGTCATGCCTCAGCCCTTCCGTCGGTGACTATGCGCGACCCAGCCTCCGCAGGAACTCCTGCTCGTCGACGATCTCAACGCCGAGCTTCACGGCCTGGTCGTGCTTCGAGCCCGGATTCTCACCTGCGACGACGAAGTCCGTCTTCTTGGACACGCTCGAGGAAACGCGGGCCCCCGCTCGCTGCGCGAGCTTGGCCGCCTCGTCCCTCGACACGGTGTCGAGCCCTCCGGTCAGCACGATCGTCGTGCCATCGAGCGGTTTCGGACCCTCGTCGGGAGGTGGATCGTCCTGGAGGCGCACGCCGGCCTTGCGGAGCTTCTCGATCAGGACACGGTTGTCAGGATCATCGAACCACGCGGCGACGGTGGCGGCGACCTCCGGCCCGATCTCGGGGACGGCATCGATCTCGTCGGCGGAGGCGGCGGCCAGAGCGTCGAGCTCGAGGAACGCGGACGCGAGGACCTCGGCGACGTGGGAGCCGACGTGCCGGATGTTGAGGCCCGCCAGCAGTCGCCAGAGTGGCCGGTCCTTGGACGCCTCGATCGCGCGCCGGAGGTTCTCGATCGACCTTGCGGCGAACCCCTCGAGCTGGGCCATCTGCTCGTCGGTCACCCGGTAGATGTCGGCAGGGTCCTTGATGAACCCCTTGTTGAGCATCGCGATCCCGGTCTTGTAGCCGAGGCCTTCGATGTCCATCGCGCCGCGGCCGGCGAAATGGAACAGCCACTCCACGGACTGGTCGGGGCAGCCGGCCTTGTTCGGACATCGCCAGTCGGCCTCGCCCTCGAGGCGAACGAGCGGGGTGCCGCACGAGGGGCAGTTCTTGGGCATCTTCCACTTCCGGGCGTTCTTCGGCCGTTTCGCCAAGACGGGTCCAACGATCTCGGGGATCACGTCGCCGGCTCGGCGGACGATCACGGTGTCGCCCTTGCGGACATCCTTGCGCCGCGTCTCGTCCTCGTTGTGCAAGGTGGCGTTCGTGATCGTCACGCCACCCACGAACACTGGCTCCAGGACCGCGAACGGCGTCACCTTGCCGGTACGGCCCGTGTGGACCTCGATCGACTTCAACAGCGCCGTCCGCTCCTCCGGCGGGAACTTGTAGGCGATCGCCCACCGTGGGGCGTGGCTCGTCGCACCGAGTCGTCGCCGGAGCTTCGCGTCATCGACCTTGATCACGGCGCCGTCGATCTCCCAATCGAGGGAATGTCGTTTCTTCTCCCAGCGCTGGAGGAAGCTGATGACCTCCTTCAGGTTCTTGGTCCAGTGCGTGGTGGACGGCACCGGCAGTCCCACCTTCTCGGACCAGGCGAGGAAATCGGAGTGCGAATCGAAGGTGATGCCCTCCGCGGCGCCGAACGAATGCACCCACATCCGGAGCGGGCGCGAGGCGGTGACGTTCGCGTCCTTCTGGCGGAGCGAACCCGCCGCGCCGTTGCGCGGGTTGGCGAAGGGTCGATCGCCCGCCTCGGTCAGCCTCACGTTCAGCTCCTCGAAGGCCTTCACGGGGAAGTAGACCTCGCCTCGGACCTCGATCACGGACGGGGGTTCCTCCGTCCCGAGTCGTCGCGGGATCGACTTCAGGGTGCGGATGTTCGCCGTGATGTCTTCACCGATCCGGCCGTCCCCGCGGGTCGCCGCCACCGTGAGGACGCCGTCCTCGTACGTCAAGGCGCAGGCAACGCCGTCGATCTTGAGCTCGCAGACGAACGTCGGGGCCGCGCCGGCCAGTCCACGGTCGACGCGTGCGCCCCACGCCCGGAGCTCCTCCTCGGAGAACGCGTTGTCCAACGAGAGCATCGGGGCTCGGTGCGGGACCGGACGGAACAGCTCGGCCGGCGCGGCGCCGACGCGCTGTGTGGGCGAGTCCAGCGTGATCAGCTCCGGGAACGCATCCTCGAGTGCCCGGAGCTCGCGGATCAGCTCGTCGTACTCGGCGTCGGAGACCTCGGGATCGTCGAGCACGTGATAGCGATACATGTGGTGGTTGACGAGCTCGCGGAGCTCCTCGACCCGGAGCTCGGCCTCGGCGAGGTCGCGCTCTTCCTGCTGCGCTTCCTTCACCCGGCGATCTCCAGGTTTCCGGCGACCCCGATCCTCTCCCCGACCACGAACACGCCCCCGCGAACCCCGGGGATGCTCTTGAGGTAGCGCACGGCCTGGGCGAAGCCGAACTCCTTCGGCAGGAGCGCCTGGATCCCGGCCGCGGCGGCGTCCGCCGCCATGCAGGAGTCGGCGATCACCGCGAGCCCGTCGGGACCGCCGCCACCGCGGCCGCGGCCGAGCGTGGTGGAGACCCCCACCCCCAACGGGTCGGGTTCCAGGGCCACGTTGATGGGCTCGCCGCCGTGACGCTTCACGGCGAGCTTCACCCGCTTCTTCGCTTTGATGAAGTAGTCGCCGCCGCAGGCGACGGTGACCTCGTTGAGCGACTGCAGCAGGAAGCGTCCGACCTGGTCGACCACCGCGCCGCGGAACGTGAACATCGGCCCTACGCCCGCGGCCGAGGCCGAGGCCACCATCTCCCGGACGATCTCGGGGGCCTCGGCCGCCGGCGGAGCAAGTGCTCGCTTGCTGGTTCGGAACTCCGGGTGCGTCAAGGCATAGGACTGGAGCTGTTCCCAGAACGAGAGAGCCGCGGCCCTCGACTCCTCGGCGAAGTCGTCGTCGGCCGTGATCCGCAGGACGAGGTCCTGCACCTGGATCTCGAAGCTCTTTGTCTTTCGGCGGAGGAGCCTCAAGGGATCCCTTCAACAGGCGGGTGGGCCGATGATAGTCGAGGGGTCCGAACCGCCCGCGAGGTCAGGTCGGCCCCCGATCGATCGGTCACGCCGCGGTCCCGACCTGCGTCAGCGAAGGGCTTCGACGATCCGCCCGCCGCCGAGCACTTCGTCGCCCCGGTACAGAACGGCGCTCTGCCCCGGGGCCACCGCGCGCTGCGGAGACCGGAACTCGATGCGGACGCGGTCGTCGCCGAACGGCTCGACCGCGCAGGCGACGTCGTCTCCCCGGTACCGGATCCGGACCTCAGCCTCGAACGGCCCGCCGTGCGGTGGTCGACCTGCGATCCACGAGAATCGGTCGGCCACGAGGCCGCGACGGTCGAGCAGCTCGACCGGTCCGAGGACGACTCTGTTCGCGTGTGGTTCGACATCGACCACGTAGCGTCGCTCGCCCGTCGCGACGCCGGTCCCCCGCCGCTGCCCGATCGTGAACCCGAACGCTCCCCCGTGACCTCCGATCACCGCGCCAGCAGGATCGACGACCTCTCCCTCGCGCACGAGGTGCGGGAGGTTGGCGCGCGCGTACACGCCGGCGTCGCCGGACGGCGCGAAGCACAGCTCCTGCGAGTCGGGCTTCGTCGCGACCGGGAGGCCGAACCGCTCGGCCAGTGCTCGCGTCTCCGTTTTGGGGAGCTCACCCACCGGGAACAGCGACCGAGCGAGCGACTCTTGTCCCAGCATGTGGAGCATGTACGACTGGTCCTTGAAGGGATCCACCCCACGGAGGAGTCGCCACCCCGCCACGCCCTCCGACCGGCGGACGTAGTGACCGCTCGCCACCATGTCGATCCCCAGCTCGTCTGCTCGACGCAGGAACGCTCCGAACTTGATCTCGCCGTTGCACCGAGCGCATGGGTTCGGCGTGCGCCCGGCCTCGTGCTCCGAGGCGAAGTCCGCGAGCACCGTCCGTTCGAACTCGTCGGTCAGGTCACAGATCTCGAAGGGGAATCCGGCGATGCGCGCGGTCTCGGCCGCATCGTTCCTGGCACTCGGTCCGCAGCAGCCGTGATCGACGTCGTCGAGATGGATCAGTCGCATGTGCGATCCGAGCACGTCGAATCCCTGCTCGTGGAGCAGGCATGCGGCGACCGAGGAGTCGACGCCGCCGGACATCGCGACCAGCACCGAAGGCATGCGACGAGGCTATCAGCGACCCGCTCTCGGACCGGGCGCTCTAGCCGATAGCGGCTCGGTCGATGGCCACCGCCTCGACCCGGTCGAGCCAGGGCGTCGCTCGGAGGTGCTCGAACAGCTCTCGAGCTTCATCCATGAGCGGCTTCGCGTCGTCCTTCCGGCCCTGGTCCGCGAGCCACTCCGCAGATTCGAGGAGAGCGACCGCCAGCCAGAACGGCGTCTCGAGCTCGCGGAACATGCCGATCGCGCTCTTGTACCCGGGTTCCACGGACGCTGCGTCGCCGGTGACGTCCGAGATCCGAGCGCGCAGCCGCCTTGTTTGTGCATCGAGGTACGGGCTCTGGCGGCCGGGGGGGATCGCCGCCGCGATCGACACGATCGCTTCCGCCTCCTCGAACCTCCCCAAGGAGATCGCCGCCTCGATGCCTTCCACGAACGCATCTTTGATGGCCTCGTGGCCGGTGCCGAGCTCGCTCCGTGCTTCGAGTGCCGCCTCCGCGTCCCGGAGGGCGTCCTCGAACCGCCCTTCCGCTCGAGCGATGATCGCCGCCCCTGCCGCCGCCGTCGCCCGCTCCTGCATGTCGTCGGACGTCTCCGCGTCGGCGAAGATCGCGTGGCTCGTCTTCGCCTCGTCGAGCTCTCCGCGGCGCACGCGGATCGAGGGGATGGTGCAGAGGAACCCGTTGTACGCGATGCGGTTGTCGTCGATCACGTTGGGAGGCAGCGCCTCGGCGGTCTCGAGCACTTCGTCCCATTCCCCGAGCGCGACCTGCGGGTACATCTGTCCCACGAACTGCCACTCCCAGTCGCGATGGCCGACCCTCCGCGCCAGCGCGAGCCCCGACTGAATCCGGTCCGTGGCCTCGCGGTACGAATCGACCTGGATCGCGGCGTCGGTGAGGTTGTAGTACGCCCGGAGGGCGGCAGTGGGGATCTCGTGGTCGAGCGCCACGTCCAGGGCATATCGTAGGAGCGCCAGCGCCTCCCGCTGTCGTCCCCTCGCGAGCAGCGTGAGGCTCTTCGTGTTCAGTGCCTGCGACAGGACCTCGGGAAGACCGAGGGCTTCGGCGATCTCGAGCGCCACCTCGACGCTCTGCGCGGCGGCGGCCGCCTGGCCGGAGAAGAACAGCAGCCGCGCGAGCGTCGCCGCCACCGCCGCCAGGTCGCTATCGGGCTCCTCCTCCGAGAGCACCGCGAACGACTGCTCCATCCGCCGAACCGCGTCGCCGAGCCGCCCACGGTCCCACATCACCTCTGCGAGCCGGGCGGACACGCGGGCAGCCGGGTGTGTCGCACCCTCGGCCTCGAACAGCGCGATCGACCGTTCGTAGTGGTCGGTGGCCTCATCCGTCCGTCCGCCGGCGCGGGCCATGCGTCCTGCACGCTCGTGGAGTCCAGCCTGTTCCCGCCGGTCGTTCACGAGCTCCGTCGCATGCTCCAGCGAACGCTGAGCCTCGGCGTTGGCTCCGAGTGACGCGGCTCGCTCCGCGGCCCGGATCAACATGTCCCTCGCCTTCGTTCGGATCTCATCGGAGTCGTCGGCGTTCGGCTCGGCCATGTACGCGTCCAGGTAATGGGCCGCGACCACCTCGACGATCTCGTCCTCATCCAGTGCACCCAGGAGGTACGCGGCGGCGGCGAGATGCCCGGACTTGCGCTCCCGTCGGGACATCGTGTCGTACGCCACCTTCTTCACCAGGTCCTGCAGGAACCCGTACTGACCCCGCTCCGGGGACATCGGGTCGGTCGTCACCCCGAGGACCTCCTTGTGGACAAGCGAAGACAGCGTGGACTCCAGCTGTGATTCCTCGATCCCCGTCACGGCGGCCAGTCCCTGGAGCGTGAAGGACTTCCCGAGCACCGAGGCGCGCTGCAGCAGCCGCCGCTCCTCGGTGGCGAGTCCGTCGAGCCGTGCGGCGATCAGTGCCTGCAGCGTCTCAGGGACCTCGAGCGTCTCGATCGGTCCGGTCGCCCGGTACTCGTTCCCCTCCCGAACGATCAGGCCAAGGTCGAGGAGCATCCGGACCGTTTCCACCGCGTAGAAGGGAACGCCCTCGGCCCGCTGCAGGATCTTCTCCAGGATGTCGGCGGGAAGCCCCGGGAGCGGTCCCGCCAGCAACGACTCCATCGCCTCCGGCGGCAGTGGCTCGAGGAAGATCGAGGTGAACCCGCGCTTGCCCGCTCCCCACGTGGGTCGACGGTCCAACAGCTCGGGACGAGAGAGCGTCAGGATGAAGATCGGCCGTTCGCGAGACCAGTCGAGCAAGTGCTCGATGAAGTCCAGCAAAGCGCTGTCGGCCCAGTGGATGTCCTCGAACACCATGATCACGGGGTCGGTCTCCGACATCCGCTCGAAGAAGAGCCGCCAGGCGGCGAAGAGGTTCGCCTCGTCCCCCGGCGGCCGGTCCTCGAGTCCGAGCAGCTGTGCGAGCCGTGGCTCGACGAACCGTCGTTCGTTCGGATCGGGCACGATCTTGTCCACACTCGCCCGGAGCTTCGCCGATGCCGAGACGGAGTCCTCATCCTCGACGATGCCGGCCCGGCCTCGCACCATCTCCGCGAGCGCCCAGAACGCGACCCCGTCTCCGTATGCGAGGCACCTGCCTCGATGCCACCACGCGTCGGCGGCGAGACCGTCGAAGTACTTCTCGAACTCCCACGCCAGACGGGACTTGCCGATCCCACCGACGCCGATCACCGAGACGAGGTTGGTCCGATGCTCGTCGGCGGTGGCGTGATAGTGCTCCTTTACGAGCCGCAGCTCGCGATCGCGACCAACGAACGGCGGCTCGAGCGCGGAGGACGTGGACACGCCCCTCCGAAGCCCGACCACCCGGACGGCGCGCCAGAGCTGCATCGGCTCCGCCTTCCCCTTCAGCTCGTGGCTCCCGGCGTCCTCGAACGCGATCGCAGCGTCGCTCGCTCGCTTGGTCGTATCGCCCACGAACACGCCTCCCGGCTGCGCGGACGCCTGGATCCGTGAGGCGGTGTTCACGAGATCGCCGGCGACCATCCCCTGCCCTTCGGCGCCGAGCGTCACCGCGGCCTCGCCCGTGAGGACGCCGGCGCGGGCACGCAGGTCGGCAGCCCCCGCGTCCTCACCGAGAGTCGCGACGGCGGAGGTGAGCTCGAGGGCCGCTCGGACGGCGCGCTCGGCGTCGTCCTCCTTCGCGACCGGCGCCCCCCAGACCGCCATGACCGCGTCACCGATGAACTTCTCGACCGTCCCTCCGTATCGATCGATCAGGCGTCGACACGTGTCGAAATAGCTCGTGAGGAGCTCACGGACCTCCTCAGGGTCTCGCGATTCCGAGATCGTGGTGAAACCGACGAGGTCCGCGAACAGCACGGAGACGAGCCGCCGCTCGGCAGAGGGCATGTCCCGGACGACTTCCGCCGCCGGTTCGCTCGTGAGGGAGGACCCACATTCACCGCAGAACTTGGTTCCCGGGGCGTTGGGGGTAGCGCACACACCACAGACCACGGACAACGCGCTCCCACAATCGCCGCAGAACTTCCTCCCCGGGGCGTTCTCGGCACCGCAGTTCGAACAGATCATCGCCGCGAAGGGTCACCGCCTTTCAGGCGCGGAGCCTAATCGACCGCCCGCTCCGAGGGAATCGGTCGTCGCGGCCCGTATCGTGGGCACCCATGCTGGAAGCGCGATTCGACGACCTCACCGGCGCCTCGCCGTCGTTCCGGCTCGTCGAACCGGTCGGCGTGCTGGAGGCGACGCGCACCGGTGAGGTCGTCGACACGCTCGAAGCGGCCGAGGCAGCGAGCGGTCGCGGCCTCTGGGTCGCGGGGTTCGTGACCTACGAGGCCGCGCCCGGCCTCGATCCCGACCTCGTCGTCCGATCCCGCGAGCCGGAGGACCCTTTCGCGGGGCTGCCGATGGCGTGGTTCGCGATGTTCGAGCGAGCCGAGGAGACGAGCTTGCCGCTCCCCCGCGACGACGGCGTGGCGGCGGCGGCCGAAGGGACGTGGGTGCCGACGACACCTCGCGACCGATACGAGTCCTCCGTCGACCGGATCCGGGAGCTGATCGCTGCCGGAGAGACCTATCAGGTGAACCACACGATGCGCCTGCGGTCGCGGGTGGAGGGCGACGCGCGTGGACTCTACCGCGACCTGTGCTACGCCCAGCGCGGCGCGTTCTCCGCCTACCTGGACCTCGGGCGTTATCACATCCTGTCGGCCTCGCCGGAGCTCTTCTTCGAGCTCCGCGACGGCGCGATCGTCACCAAGCCCATGAAGGGCACGGCCCCACGTGGCCGGTGGCCCGAGGAGGATCGCACCGCCGCCGAGAACCTCCTCGCCTCGGTGAAGGATCGCGCCGAGAACGCGATGATCGTGGACCTGCTGCGGAACGACCTCGGCCGGATCAGCCGTACCGGCTCGGTCACGTGGGCGGACGTCTTCCGGGCCGAGCGCTACGAGACCGTCTGGCAGCTCACCACGACGGTGTCCTCCGCGCTCGAGAACGGCGTCGGGCTTGCCGGCGTGTTCCGAGGCCTCTTCCCGAGCGGATCGGTCACCGGCGCGCCGAAGGTCCGGACCATGCAGATCATCAGCGAGCTCGAGGACTCCCCGCGAGGCATCTACTGCGGCGCGATCGGCTATCTCGCGCCGGCGGGGACCGAGCATCCCCGCGCTCGCTTCAACGTCGCGATCCGTACGGTGACCCTCGACACCGCCTCGGGAACGGCGGAGTACGGAGTGGGCGGCGGCATCACGTGGGACTCCGACGCCGAGGCCGAATACAGGAGGCGGTCGCGAAGACCCGCGTCCTCACCGCGCGTCGACCTGCCTTCGAGCTCCTGGAGACGATGCGTCACGACGCCGCGGACGGCGTGCGGCACCTGGACAGGCACCTCCAGCGCCTGTCGGGATCGGCGGGCTACTTCGGTTTCCGGTACGACGAGACCGAGGTCCGTGAGGCGGTCGAGAAAGCCGTGGCGTCCGCGCCGGCCACGCCGAGCCGGGTCCGGCTTGCCCTCGCGAAGGACGGAAGGGCCAGGGTGGTCTGCACGCCGCTCGCGAGCGACCCGGACGTGGTCCGCGTCGCGGTCGATGACGTGCCGCAGGATCCCCGGGACGTGTTCCTGTTCCACAAGACTTCACGACGAGAGCGATACGAGGAGGCGCGGCGCCGCCATCCCGACGCCGATGACGTCATGTTGGTGAACGACCGAGGCGAGGTGACCGAGTCGACGATCGCGAACGTGGCGATGCGGATGGGCGGGCGCTGGGTGACGCCACCGATCGGGTCGGGGCTGCTGCCGGGGATCGGTCGCGCGGTGGCGCTGGAGGAAGGGACGTTGACCGAGGCTCCGGTCTCGATCGAAGACCTGTCGTCTTCGGAGGAGCTCGCGCTCGTCAGCGACGCACGAGGATGGCGTCGCGCCGTCGTCGTCTAATCCCGCTCCGGCTCGACGGGGAAGGAGAACGGGCGCATGCCGTGCTCTTCCAGGGGGCAGTCACAGAGTGGGCAGCGAGGCGGCTCCTCGTACACGAGCACGGTCCGCTCGCAGTACGGGCAATCGCCTTCTCGCATCGCGGGAGGTTGTTCTGTTTCGTTCGGCATCGGCATCGCGCTCGGGGGGAGCGGTCTCCTGCCTGCATCGGCGGGAATCTCGCCTACCTTGAATCAGGCAGACAGCTCGAGAGCCGTCACGTTGCCGGGCCGGACACAGTGCGACCCTCCCGGATCCGGGAGGGTCGCACTGGGGGTCTGGGTAGTAGGGGTGGCTCCTACGCGGCTTCCATCTCCTTGCGGCTGCGGCGCTTGCCGCGCGCCACGTAGGTGTGGACGGGTTCGTGCTGCCAGCAGTAGTCCCACTTGTTGTAGATCGAGAGCTTGGTCGTGCATCCCGGGGCGGCGCAACTACGATCGGACTGGTACCGCTTGTTGGCCCTCGGGAGCGACCGGACCGACTGGCCCCGGAAACTCTCCTCCGCCATCTCGCTCACTTCCCTTCGTCGCTCTCACCGAAGGAGGGATCGACGTCCCTCCTCGTCGTGTGATTCGAACGATGGGAGGGACCGGTTCATTCCGGGGTTTCAGCCTGGTCCTGGTCTCCACGAAGACGCCACAGACCGGCGGGAGGTCTCTCAGTTGCCCGTGAACTCGGGAGAGCGCTTCTCGATGAACGCCCGCATGCCTTCTCGCTGGTCATGGCCCCCGAATAGGGCCACGAACAGCTCCTTCTCTCTGGCGATGCTCGCCGGCCCGGGGGTCCTCACGGCTGCGTTGATGGCCTCCTTGGCCGCTGCGAGGGCACGCAGGGGGCCCCGCGCGAACGCCTTGGCGTCTCGCACCGCGGTCTCGAAGACCTGGGCCGCGGGCAGGACCCGCTCGACCAGCTTGAGCGCCTTCGCCTCCTCGGCGTCCACCTGCCGGCCCGTGTAGCTGAGGTCCCTCGAGACCCCGGCACCCGCGAGCCAGGTCATCCGTTGCGTGCCGCCCGCGCCGGGGATCACGCCGATCCGCACCTCGGGCTGCCCGACCTTGGCGTCGTCGGCCGCGTAGCGGAGGTCGCACGCGAGCGAGAGCTCGAACCCGCCGCCCAGCGCGAACCCGGTGATCGCCGCGATCGAGACCTTAGGCGTCGCCTCCAGGAGATCGCAGGCGTCGCCGAGCTGCGTCACCTGTTCGCGGATCTCGTCGGGCCCGTGGTCGACCATCTCCTTGATATCCGCGCCCGCGGCGAACAGCTTCGGACCTCCCCACAGGACGAGCGCGCCGACGTCGTCACGCGATCCCGCCTCCTCGAGCGCGGCCAGCAGCTCGATCGAGAGCTGTAACGAGATCGCGTTGGCGGGCGGACGGTCCAGACGGATGATGCCGACGCCGTCGTCCACCTCGAGGTGCACGAGCTCAGGCATCGGGGCGCACCCTGCGGTAGATGAGGTCGAAGTCGGTCGTGTAGGTGGTGCCGTCTTCGGCGATCTCCCAGCGTCCGGTGATCGTGTGCCCGTCGTCGCTGAAGGTCGCGGTGAAGCGCTGGGAGAACGGCTCGCCCTCCCGCCAGAGCTTCCACTCGCCGCCGCCGATGCTCATCTCGTAGACGCGGCAGACGCCGCGCTCGTCGGAGTACAGCTGGAAGTACGTTCCGTTGGCCGCATCACATCCGATGATGGAGACGTTGTCGGGCGCCTCGGGAAGCTCGGCCGTCCCACTCACCAGCAGATGTGCCCCCGAGGCATGCCACTCGCAGGTAACCATTCCGCCGCCCGGCCACGGCTCTCCGCCGGGCCAAGTCGCCTCGAAGGTCCACTCGCCGACCAGAGGCTCGAGCTCGTGGAGCGCTTGCTCCGCGGTTGGCTGGTCCATCGATCCGCTCATCCCTCCTGTGGTGCGCTCGCCGTCGCGAGCTCCGCGCAGAGCTTAAATCCATCTCTCGGAACGTTCCTATCCCTGACCCACCTTCGCGGCGATCGCTCGGAGGCCATCCTCGAACGGCGTGGTCGAAACGCCGAAGGCAGCAGCCGCGTCGGGAACGGCTTCGAGCGCGACGGCATCGGGCGCGTCAGTGGTAGTCAACCCCGCGAAGAACTCGGTGGCGCGGACCGACACGGGGATCTCGAGGAGCGTCGACAAGCGTTCGGCCGCGGATGCCGGGTCGAGGTGGGCCGGCTCGCCGCCCTCCCCCACGATCGCGAACACCTCGTCCGCGGTGAGCTCATCGGGGCCGCGGAGACTCCAGATCCCCTCGATCGGGTCGCGGCCATCGTCGATCGCCGCGACCACCTTCGCGACGTCCTCGGCCAGCAGCGGCGCGACACGCTGGCTGCCGTCCCCCACGACGAAGCCGTGGTCCGCACCCATCACCGTCGAAGCGAACCATAGGCCGCCCAGCCCGTAGGCATGGGAAGTGCGGAGCACCGCGTGTTCGAGCCCGCTCTGGACGACCACCTCCTCCGCGAGTCCCTTCGCACGGAGGAACGGATGCGGGTGGTCGATCGCAGCACCCGGGACGGACAGCAGGATCAGCCGGCGCACGCGACCTTCTTTCGCCGCAGCGACGGCGGCCAGGGTCGAGCCGTGGTTCGCGGCGAAGATCTCGTCGTCGCTCGGCTGGTTCACGCCTCCGACGAGGTGCACAATCGTGTGCACACGAGGGAGGATCTCGATGAGCTCATCCGGGGCGTCGATCGGGAGCACCGCCACCTTCGCCCCCAGCTGGCGGAGCGCTTCCCCCGCCCCCGGACGCCGGACGGTCGCCCGCACCTCGTCGCGTGGGACCAGGGCCTCCACGATCGCCCGTCCAAGGAGCCCCGACGCGCCCGTCACCATCACCGTCATGGACGGCCGATGCTATCGGCGCCCGCGTGGGTCGAAGACGCAGTTACCCTCCCGTGATGCAGCCTTCCGTCGCCGACGTCGAACGGGTACGTCGCGCCATCGGGGCGACGCCAGTAGCTTGGCGTGCTGCGTCCGGGCACGGTGCCCCCTCCAACAGACGATCCCTCGTCGACCTCGAATGGGCGGTCTGCCTTCGTGAAGATCGCCGCCTACGACTACACGGCGGACTGGCTGCGAGACGAGTTCCGCATGTACTCGGCACTCGACGGGCAGCGGTTCCTGCCACGGTTGATCGGCTGGGACGACGACGGGCTGGCACCCGCGCTCGCTCTGGAGGACCTTTCCGGTGCGATGTGGCCCCCGCCGTGGGACGTCGCGCGGATCGACGCCGTCCTTGCGAGCCTCGCGTCGGTGCATACGACCCAGCCGCCCGAGGGTGTGCCTCCTGCCGTCGAGAGCCAGTTCGGCCAGGACGGCTGGCCGGCCGTGATCGCCGACCCGGAGCCTTTCCTCTCGCTCCGACTCTGCTCACCCAGCTGGCTCGTGCACCTGCCCGGGCTCGCGGAGGCGTCGGCCACAGCCGAGATCGAGGGCACCTCGTTGCTGCACTTCGACGTGCGCAGCGACAACCTCTGCCTGCAGGACGGCACCGCCGTGCTGGTCGACTGGAACAGCGCGTGCGTCGGGAACCCGGTGCTCGATATCGCCTCCTGGCTCCCCAGTCTCGAGGCCGAAGGCGGTCCCGCGCCGGATGTCATCCTCCCGGACGAGACGCCCGGGTTGCCCGCGATCGCGTCGCTGCTGGCCGGCTACCTTCTGCGCTCTGCCGGTCTGCCCACGATCCCACAGGCACCCCACGCCCGCCCACTCCAGCTGCTGCAGTCGAAGACGGCTCTGCCGTGGGCGGCTCGACTGCTCGATCTGCCACCGCCCGCCTGACCGCGCCGGTATTTGCACCTGCAACATGCTGCTACTATCCAGCCTCGTGGATGCGTCGTATGCCGACCTGATGGATCAACTCCGGAGCCGAGGGCTGCGCATGACGCCGCAACGCCGAGCCATCGTCTGGGAGGTGATGCGGGCCCAGGGTCACATCTCGCCCACCGCGATCGCACGCAAGGTCCAGGGCGACATGCCGGGCGTGAACGCCTCGACCGTCTACCGGACCCTGACCCTGCTCGAAAGCGTCGGCGTGCTCCAGCACTCCCACGTCGAGACCGGCGCGGAATATCACCGGGCGGACGAAGCGCACCACGTCCACCTGACCTGCCGGAACTGCGGGCAGGACGACGAGCTGTCGCTCGGGGAAGCCGACAAGCTCCAGAAGCTGATCCGCCGCCATCACGGTTTCGTCGCCGACCTGACGCACTTCGCGATCACGGGTCTGTGCGCCGACTGCGCGGCTTGAGCCCGGTCAGCCGGCGAACAAGGCGGGCAGGACCGAGTCCTTGCCGAGCACGAACAGCACACCGAGCACCAAGCTGAACACGCCCGTGATCACCGCGACGGTCGCGTAGACCGCGAAGTTCTTGGAGGCACGAAGGAACCCGAACGCGGACCCCACCGTGATGATCGAGTTCGACGTCATGAGCCCGACCAGGAACGAGGTGAGGACGGCGAGACCGGCCGCCTTCCCCCCGGCGCCGGCGGCGGCGGTGAAGATCAGGATCTGCGTCGGCGTCTCGGCGCCGACCCCGTGCAGCATCCCCACAAGGAACGACGTCCCTTTCTGGTAGTTCACGAACGGATCGGCGGGCTCGGGGTGCTTGTGGTGATGATGACCGGGCCGCCCGTGATGGCCGTGATGCCACTCGGCGATCCGGTCGTCCGCCGCGACTGCCTCCGCGTCTCCCGCGTGCACATGAACCGGCTCCCGCTCGTGGTCATGCGAGTCAGTGCGCATCGAGCGACGATCCCTGATCTTCCACCATGCGCTCCTGATACCTGCGAAGACGAGCATCCACCGGCTCCGCATCCGGAACTCGCGTCCGTGCCGGATCAGCGACACGAACACGTACACGCCCAGGAGGATCAGCGTGACGCCCACGATGCGCCCCATCGCGGCATCGACGTTCGCCGGGAGCTCCTGTCCGATCAGGACCGCGATGATCCCGAGGCCGAGGACCACCACGGCATGCCCGACCACGTAGAGGGTGCCGAAGAGGATGGCTCGGACCCGCTCCTCCTGGGACGAGGTGATGTCGGTGATCGCGGCGATGTGGTCCCAGTCGATCCCGTGCCGGAACCCGAACCAGAACGACGCGACGACGAGACCGAAACTGAAGCCTCCGTCGGAGATCGCGCCTAGCATGGGCTTTCGTCCTGCTGATGCACGCAGATAGCCTAGCGAGTTCTTGCAACTACTTGCAACTGGGGCTCAGAAGGCGGGTGTCTCCCGGTACGTCCCGAAGACCGATGCCAGGGCCCCCACGATCTCTCCCTCCGTACACCGGGTGCGGGCGCACCTGATGATGGGCTCCATCAGGTTCGCGTCGGTCGTGGCCGCTTCCTTCAGGGCGATGAGGGCGTCATCGGCCGCACCCCCGTCGCGAGCGGCGCGGGTGCGAATGACGCTCTCGAGCTGGCTGCGCTCGGCCTCCTGCCCGATCACGAGGGTGTCGATCGGGGTCTCGTTGGCGTCGACGAAGTCGGTGACGCCCACCTTCACGAGGTCGCCGGACTCGTAGCGGCGCTGCTCCTGGAAGGCCGACTCGGCGATCCGCCGCTGGAACCAGCCCTGCTCGATCCCCTCGAGGACGCCCTCGAGCATCGAGCCGTCCCCCATCTGCTCGATCTCGGAGAAGATCTCCTCGGCGAGGGCCTCGATCCGGTCGGTGGCCTCCTCGATGAACCACGAGCCTCCCAGCGGGTCGATGACGTCGGGGACACCCGACTCGAACGCGATCACCTGCTGGGTGCGGAGCGCGAGCTTCGCGGTGTCCTCGGTCGGAAGCGCCAGCACCTCGTCGAGCGCGTTCGTGTGCAGCGACTGCGTACCGCCGAGGACAGCGGCGAGGGCCTCGATCGCCGTGCGGACCACGTTGTTCATCGGCTGCTGGGCCGTCAGGGAGACTCCGGCGGTCTGCGTGTGGAAGCGGAGGCGCATGCCCTCTGCGCTCTTCGCCCCGTAGCGATCCCGCATCCAGCGCGCCCAGATCCGCCGAGCCGCGCGGAGCTTCGCGATCTCCTCGAAGAAGTCGATGTGTGAGTTGAAGAAGAACGAGAGCGCGGGCGCGAAGACGTCGACGTCGAGGCCGCGTTGCATGCCGAGCTCGACGTACGCGAATCCGTCCGCAAGCGTGAACGCGAGTTCCTCGGCCGCCGTGGCTCCCGCCTCTCGGATGTGATAGCCGGAGACGCTGATCGGATGCCACTTGGGGACCCGCTCGGCGCAGAACTCCATCAGGTCGCCGATGAGCCGCAGGTGCGGGCGCGGCGGGAAGACCCACTCCTTCTGCGCGATGTACTCCTTGAAGATGTCGGTCTGCAGGGTGCCATCCAGGGTCGTCCAGTCGACCCCTTGTTCCTCCGCGGTCACGAGGAAGAACGCGAACACGACGACGGCGGGACCGCTGATCGTCATCGAGGTCGTGACGTCGCCGAGCGGGATCTTGTCGAACAGCGTCTCGAAATCGTCGAGGGAATCCGCCGCGACGCCGCAGCGCCCGACCTCGCCCTCGCTCCGCGGATCGTCGGAGTCCAGCCCCATGAGCGTCGGCATGTCGAAGGCGACCGACAGGCCGGTCTGCCCGTGCTCGGTCAGGAAGCGATAGCGGGCGTTGGTCTCGGCTGGCGTGCCGTATCCGGCGAACTGGCGCATCGTCCAGAGCCGGCCTCGGTACATCGAGGGATAGGCGCCGCGGGTGAACGGAAAGGCGCCCGGCTCGCCGAGTTTCTCGTCTGCCTTCCACCCATCGAGATCATCCGGACCGACGATCGCGGGAACCGGCTCCCCGGACAGGGAACGATGGGAGCGTTCGCTCCACGACGCGCGCGATGGTTCGGAGCTCACGTTCCGAGGATACGTGCCCGAGCCATCCGTGAGTGCGTGACGCTCACGGGGCGCCGGCAAGACGTAGGAGTTCCTGCGCCGCTCGGTAGGGGTCGATCCGGCGCTCGGCGAGCTCGTCGCCGAGCGCCGGATCGGCTTCGAGCGCCTCCGCCGCGCGGATCCGGAAGCGCTCTGCGGCAAGGCTCTCCGCCTCCCGGAGGAGTCTGGCTCGCCGCTTCGCCGCGAGCGCGCCGGACGCCTCGGCCTGGTCGCGGTGCTGACGAACCGCGACCCAGACCTCGTCGACCCCTTCGCTCTTGGCAGCCGTGGCCATGAGGACCGGCGGGTCCCAGTCACGCGCGGCGCCGAGGTGCAGCATCTGCCGGAGCTCCTTCGCGACCTCCGGGGCACCTTCGCGATCGGCCTTGTTCACGACGAAGACGTCCGCCGCTTCGAGGATGCCGGCCTTGGCCATCTGCACCGCGTCGCCCATCCCGGGCGCCATCACGACGACGGCGGTGTCCGTGGCGGCCGCCACGTCGACCTCGGCCTGCCCCACGCCGACCGTCTCCACGAAGATCACGTCGTAGCCGGCCGCGTCGAGTATCCGAACGGCCTCGGGTGCGGCGAGCGCCATCCCACCCAGGTGGCCGCGGGTCGCCATCGAGCGGATGAAGACACCCGGGTCGACGGCATGGTCCTGCATCCGCACGCGGTCCCCGAGGAGGGCGCCACCCGTATACGGCGAGGTCGGATCGACGGCGAGCACGGCGGCACGAAGGTCCTCCCCCCGCGCGATACGGACCAGCTCGCCCGCGAGCGTCGACTTGCCGACACCCGGGGCGCCGGTCAGACCGATCGTCGTCGCTCCCCCGGTCTTCGCGTAGATCCCCGCCGAGAGCTCCGCCAGCTCGGGAGCGTCGTCCTCGACCGCCGAGATCGCGCGGGCGACGGCGCGACGGTCGCCGGCCAACACCCCCTCGACCAGCGCCCCGACGTCCATCACGGCGTTCACCCTAGCGGCCGATCCGCTCCAGGCCGCCCGCTCCCGACCGCAGATGCGGCGCCGGGGATCGCCTCCAACGCATCGCGGAGCGACCGGCACACGGCGCGATGGCGGATGAGCGCGGGATCGGTCTCGGAGGCCACGCGCGACCGCACCATCGCCAGGTTCACCTGCTCACGCTGGAGGCGCTTCAGCAGGTCGGCGGCGCGGTCGCCCGCACGCCGCCGCAGCTCGCGCCGAGCCTGGAAGCGACGCCGGGGACTCTCGAGGATCGCCAGCTCTTGCGGGGTTACAGACCCCTCGTCCAGCTCCGAGACGAGAGTCACGCGCAGCCATCGGCGCTCCCGCGCATGTGCGAGCCGGATCGCGAGCACCACGAACAGCAGGAGCGGCAGGCCCTTCACCGCCGTAGCCACCGGGATCAGGAACCACTCCGTCCCTTCCCACGGATGAGGCGGGAAGAACTCGAGGATCGGCGAGTTCCACAGGAAGTGGCCGAAGACGGCGGCGCCCACGAGCAGCCCGGCGGAACGGAGTCGATCTCGGAGGGGTCGGTCGTCTCGGCGGCTCGTGACGAGCCCGATGGCCATGCCGACCAGCCCCGTGTACAAGACGTGGGAATATAGGCCGCTCGCGATGACGCGGACGAAGAACCCCTGCAATACACCCTCGACGTCACCCCCGAACACGGCGATGAAGTAGAAGACGTCCTCGACGATCGCGAATCCCAGGCCGCACAGAGCGCCGTACACGAACCCGTCCATCACGTCGTCGACCTCATCGCGTGCGATCAGGACGACCAGGACGACGCCGACGCCCTTCAGGATCTCCTCGACGAACGGCGCCGTGAGCGCCGCCGTCCATCGGGACGCGAACTCGGGACCCCCGAGACGGGCGACGACGATCCCCCATCCGGCATTGCCGATCGCGGACAGAGTGGTCGCGGCCACCGCCCCCCAGACGAACGCCGCCACCAGGAGCGGGATCGGCTCCCGTTCGTACAGATCCAGCAGGTAGATCAGTATCGCGACCGGCGCGGCGTAGAGCAGGACGAGCCCCCAGGAAAGAGCCCAGCCGCTCGGTGACATCTCGCGGAACAGGTTCTGCTCTCCTATCGCCACGACCCCGGTCAACGCGACGACCGACGTGTACAGCCAGAAGGCGGGCAGCCGTGGCTGGACGAACCGGGCGTGGTGAAGAGGGGAGCGTGCGAGGGACAGAGGACGGGCCACTCAGACCACCTCCGCCCGCGCGATCATCGCGACGAGCTCCTCGGAGATCAGCTCCAGCTGCCCCTGCGGGGCCCACCCGTCGAACACCGCGCCGTTGCCGGACGGCGCGACGATGGCCGTCACGGATCCCTCGAGGGCGGCTCCGGTCTGCGGCTGCGAACCGATGTAGCCGAAGCGAACCGCCTCCGTACCGGTCGGCAGCGTGATCCGGTCCACGAGGCTGGAGACGGACAGGCGCTCGAGCTGGCTCGTGAGGACCGCGGTGGCATAGAGATCCGCCAGCTCCAGCGCATCACCGCCGACGCCCGGGAGCGCGAGGAGATCGAGGGCGCCGCTGCCGCGCGTGAGCTGCGCGAACTCGCCCGAGATGTCGCCCTCCGAAGCCAACGGCACCGTGGCCTGCTCGCGACGAACCACTTCCCAGCCGGGGAGCGGTCGGACCCGGAGCACGTCCGCGATCGCGACCGGCCGGACCTCGGGCGCCGGGAGCGTTTCGGCGACGACGAACCCGCCGAGGACCGTCACCGATATCAGGAGCGTGACGAGCACGGTGGGGAGCCAGCGCCGGGCCCGCCGGACGGCGCCGGGAGGCGCGTCCGGCCGGGCCGGCACATCGGACGACGCTCGGATCACGCCCTCCTTCCGGTGTCGGCGACGGACAACAGCTTGGTGAGTCGCGCGAGCCGTAGTGGATGACGCAACAGCCCCCGGATGCGAAGGCGTCGTCCGAGGATGTCGCCCACGATCGCGCGTCCCTCCCGACTCCGCACGTCGGGCAACCCGAAGCGGAGTGGCGCGGTCGTGAGATCGAGCAACCGGGCCGACGGTGCCCTGATAGATAGATGCGCGTCGGGGACGTTCCCGTCTCCCACTCGCACCTCCTCGAGCGCGATCCGGACGAACACCGTGACGTCGGCGTCCGACGCGTCCAGCACCACGACCGACGGTCGGAGGAGTCCACGCCGCGCGGGATCGCGGGCCAGGTTCTGTTCGATGAGCTCGGCGACCATCGACGCGAGCCCGCTCGGCGCGGGGCTGACGACGGCGACCTTCACGGCTCCAGCACGACCTTGGTCGCCTCGCGACGATCGAACAGCGCGTAGCCCTTCGCCGCATCCTCCAGTGGAAGGCGATGGCTGATCAAGGGGGTGGGATCGACCTCACCTCGCTCGAGAGCCGCCGCCGCCCGCTCCCACCACGCGAGGACCGGGGTGAGCCCCGCGAACCGGATGGTGAGGGCGCGCGACCAGTAGGTGCCGAGCTGCACCTGGGTCGTTTCCGACGAGTAGACGCCGAGCACCACGACGGTGCCTCCGCGCCTGACCGTGTCGACCGCCCCCTCGAACGCAGCGGGGTGCCCGACCGCGTCGATGACCACGTCGGCACCACGGCCGTCGGTCGCCTCGGCGAGGGCCGTCACGGGGTTGCGCTCGTCCACGTGCACGGGGATGGCCCCCGCCGCCGCCGCGAGCGCCAGCCGCGACGGCTCCCGGTCGAGCGCGTAGACCGTCGTTGCGCCGAGCGCCCGCAGCCCTTCGACGGTGCAGAACCCCACCGGTCCACAGCCGAGCACCGCGACGACGTCGTTTCGCCCGGCAGCGGCGAGCGACGCGCCATAGAAGCCGGTGGTCAGCACGTCGCCCACGAAGACGCCGGCCTCATCGCCCACGTCGTCGGGGAGCAGGAGCAGATTGATGTCGGCGTTGGGCACCCGCAGCCGTTCGGCCTGCGCCCCCGGAAGATCCCCTCCGAAGATCCCGTAACCGAAGATCGCATCATCGTCGCAGAGAGCCGACTGCCCGTTGCCGCAGAACCAGCATCGTCCGCAGGCCACGTTGAACGCCACCACGACGCGATCGCCGACCTGCGTGCGTTCGACGGCTCCACCGACGGCTTCCACGACGCCGACCGCCTCGTGACCGAGCGGCTCACCCGGCTCCATCGGAGCCTTCCCGTGGAGCAGGTGCAGGTCGCTCCCGCAGATCGCGGTCCTCGTGACCCTCACGATCGCATCGCCGGGAGCCTCGATCTCCGGATCAGGCAGATCCGTGACCCGGACGCGGCCCTCCCCCTCGAAGACGACGCCGCGCATCAGGACTCGTCGGGGAAGGTCGTGTCCACCTGGCCGGCGATGTACGCGAGCTCCTGCGTGCCCTTCACGTAGCGGAGGATCTTCGCCAGGTCGCCCCGGACCCGAAGCTTCCCTTGGACCAAGCCCTTGATGGGCTCGAGGTCTCCGTGGATCACGTCCTTCCACCGCGAGTACGGGGCTCTGACCGCGAACTCGGCGGTGGTGGCCCTCTCCTCGTCGATGATGCCGCCGCCGCGGCATCTCCCGTGCCAGAGATCGAGGAGCCCGTGCACGTCCGTGGTCAGGCCTTTGTCCGGCTCGGCGTCGATCTGGATGACCACATCGCCTTCCCAGGTGGCCGCGAGCTCCGCGTACTCCTCGGAGGCGTTGATCGCGTCGATGTAGGCCTCGAACCAGTCCTCGGTCGGGAACTCCGGCACGTCAGACCTCCCAGCCGGCGATGATCGAGACCACCGCGATCAGATTGAAGACGCCATGTCCACCGATGGCGGCGAGCAGGTTCCGCCGTGTCCGGTAGATCCACGCGAGGCCGAGCCCGGTGCCGACGTGCGTGATCCCGAGCGCGAGGACGTCCAGGCCGTCGCCGGGCGTCAAGAGATGGAACGCACCGAACGCGACCGCCGATACGATCGCGCCGAGCCAGAAGCCGCTCCTGTCGGCGATCGACCGGAACAGGAGACCCCTGAAGACGAACTCCTCGAGGACCGGAGCCGCGATCACGGCGAAGATCGCGAAGCTGACGAGGCCCCACCCCGTGAGATCTGGATCGATCTGCGTGGGAAGCTCGACGGACTCGTCGGAGGCGCCGCGCAATACGAAGACGACGCCGGTAGCGGCGATCGCCGATGCGATGCGAACGAGGATCCCGAGGCCTGCCCCCACGGCGAGCTCGCGAACGACCCGCGACCGATCCGGCCACCCCATGATCTCGGCCCAGGCAGGATGCGCCGTCCGCAGCCAGGCGATCAGCACGACCATCGTCACCGCGTTCGACACGATGCCGAGGAAGAGGGCCTCTCCCCCGATCGGTCCCACCGTCTCGGAGTCGAACAGCGCCAGCAACGGCAGCGTGGCGAGCCCGCCCGCCAGCCAGGCGAGGAGGATCGCGATGAGCGCCTCCCACCATCGCCAGGTGGCCTTCGTCGGCGTGTCCTCGACGTAGGGGCCGTCCGGCCGAGGGGGCACGTACGCGTTCATCGGGTCATCATCCTCCGGGCGGTGTCGAGCGACACCTCGATGAGACCGGACAGCGCGAACCCGAAGGCGAAGCCGATGGCCGCCGCGCCGGTGTCTTCCGCGAGATAGGCCACGATCGCACCCAGCAGGATGACCAGCACGGCATCGCGCCAGGCGTCATGGCCATCGAAGCTGTGAGCGATCGCGGTCGGCGGACGGAGCACGACGACCAGTAGCGCAAGCGTGCCAACCACCGGGATCAGCGCGAGCGGATTGTCGGCGATGAGGTCGAATCCCACGCCGAGACGCTCGAGCTGTCGCTCGACGGCGCCCATGACGCCGTCGGTCTCTTCGAGGAACGCGGTGACGTGGGTGGACCGGTCGCTCAGGTAGCGGTGCATGAGCGCGACCACGGCCGTTCCGATCGCGGTGATCGCTCCCGTGATCAGCGCGACGATCCACCACGGGCGGCGGTGGCGGATCCCGAGCCACATGCCGGCGGCCGCGAAGAGCGTGATCGCAGCGCCGAAGTTCGATCCGGTCCACGGGGAGCCGCACACGAACGCACTGGCGACGAGGAGAAGGAACCCAGAGCCCACCCGGATGCGGTGCGCGAGGAACATCGCGGACCCGAGCACGATCCCGATCTCGACGTTCGGCATCCCGAAGAAGCGCCCACCGTCCAGCTGCCCGCCACCTGCGAGCGGGGTCACGGCCGCCGGCCAGCCGAGCGCCGCTTCGATGCCGAGGACGACGAGGATGACGGCCCCGCAGGCGGCAAGGGCGAGGAAGATGCCTCGGCGCAACTGCACCCACCGCGTGAAGGCGACTCCGGCCACCATCACCGCCAACAGGGACAGCACGACCGTCGCGTAGGTGAGAGACGGCAGGTGACCGACGAGCAGGAGCCCGAGGGCGAGCCACGGCAACGAGCCCGCGAGCGCTCCGGTGATCGCGAGGGTGCGAGGGGGCACGCGCCGGCGGAACGCCAGCGCGAGGACCCCCGCCAGGCCGAAGAGGAGCATCAGACCCCACGCGGCGGCGGCGACGGGCACGGCGAGCCGGCGCTGCTGCAGGTAGCGCTCGTACAGATCCAGCGGCGCCGGCTCGCCGGTTCGCTCGATCGGCGCGCCGGCGTCGTAGGGCAGGCCGATCCACTCGGCGACGGTCGCTGCCGGGTCGACGTCGGCGACGACGCCGGCGCGCCGGGTGGAGTCGGAGATGAGCGCACGAGGCTGCCCCGTGGCCTCGAGGAGATCAGCCGGGTCCCCCCATGCCGCGATCACGGTCCCCAGCTCGTCGCCGTCCGCGGCCGACGCCGCGGACGGCGACGTCGCGACAACCATAAGAAGCGTCGGGTTCCGGTCGATGGATGCGATCTTCCCCAGGACACCGGCGAGATCGTCCAGGCGCCGAACGTGGGCGATCTCTACGCCTGCCCGGTCAGGAGCACCCTCGACAAGGCCGCGGATCTCGTCCTGTGCGTCGGAACGACCATTCATGAGCGCAGCCCCGCCTCTCGTCGCGAGCCGTCGCAGCTCGGGGATCTGCAGGAGCTCCGGCATCGACGCACCTCGGACGAAGAAGACCAAGGCTGTGCGCTCGATCGGCTGGGCCGATGCCGGTGCAGGTACAGCGATCAGGCAGACGAACGCCGCGACCGCCGCTCTCCTCACGGGAGGCGGACGAGCTCGGGATCGCGCCTGACCTCGGCGCCGAGCGCGGTGAGCTTCGCCTCGAAGTCCTCGTAGCCCCGGTCGACGTGGTCGATGTCGGCGATCTCGCTCACACCGTCCGCCGTCAGCGCGGCGATCGCCATCGCGGCCCCCGCCCGGATGTCCATGGCTCGGACGGGCGCTGCGGACAATTGCTCGACGCCGCGGATCACCGCGTGGTGCCCCTCGGTGCGGATGTCCGCTCCCATCCGGCGCAGCTCGTCAACGTAGGTGAACCGTCCCTCGAAGACGTTCTCGGTGGCGATGCTGGTGCCGTTCGCCGTGGCGAGCATCGCCAGCAGGATCGGCTGGAAGTCGGTGGCGACTCCGGGATACGGCAGCGTGACGAAGTCGGCGGCGCGCGTCCGCTCCGGCTGCCGGACGCGAAGACCCTCGTCCGTCATCCGGATCTCGGCGCCGCCCTCCGCGAGCTTCTCGAGGAACAGCTCGAGATGGTCGGGACGGGCGCCGTCCAGCACCACGTCACCGCGGGTGGCCACCGTCGCCGCGGCCCACGTACCTGCCTCGATCCGATCCGGGATCGCCGTGTGCTCCGCCGCGCCCAGCTTCTCGACCCCCACGATCTCGATCGTCGCGGAACCGGCGCCCCGGATCCCTGCACCCATCGCGACCAGATACGCCGCGAGATCCGCGATCTCCGGCTCTCGGGCGGCGTTGTCGATCACCGTGACCCCTTCGGCGGTGACCGCCGCCATCATCAGGTTTTCGGTGGCCCCCACGCTCGGATAGTCGAGGGTGATCGAGGCGCCGGCCAGGTTGTCGGCCCGCGCGACCAGGAACCCGTGCTCGGCGACGATCTCGGCGCCCATCCTCCGGAGCCCGTCGAGATGGAGATCGATGGGGCGCGAACCGATGTTGTCGCCACCCGGCATCGCGACGCGAGCCTCGCCGGTGCGAGCCAGCAAGGGGCCGAGGACCGCGATCGAGGCGCGCATCCGCCGGACGAGCTCGTACGGGGCCTCGACCGAGGACAGGTGGGTCGCGTCGACGACGACCCCCCCTTCCTCCCAGGCGACGGCCGCTCCGAGGTGCTCGAGAACCTCGCCCATCGTGAAGCAGTCCAGGATGCGAGGAACGTTGCGCAGCACCGAACGACCCGGTGCGAGCAGCGAGGCGGCCATGAGCTTCAAGGCGGAGTTCTTGGCGCCCGAGATCCGGACGGATCCCGTGAGACGAGCGCCGCCCGTCACGGAAAGGCGGTCCATGAGGGGAATCGTACCGGTGCGAGCGCCACCGGCCGCTCGGCTCGCGAGCGGCGCAGCGCTAGCCGGTCAACGCGAGACGGGCCTCGGCTCTCGCGATCTCGGTCTTCGCGTGCTCGTCGTCATCCGCGGGGCCCGACCGCAGCTGCTCGAGCCGGCGGTTGACCGCCTCCACGTCGATCTCGGCCTCCAGCTGGGCGTTCGTCGCGAGGACGTCCACCCTGGTGGCGCCCTCCTCGCTTGAGACGTGCAGGAACCCCCCATCGACGACCGCCTTCAGCCATGTGCCATCCGCATCCTGCACCTGGAGGGGTCCGATCGCGAGCTGCACCAGCAGGGGTGCATGCCCGGTGAGGATCCCGACGTCGCCGTCGACGCCGTGCGCGACGACCTCGGTCGCCTGGCCCGCCCAGACCTCGCGTTCGGGCGTGACGACGTGGACCTCGAGGGTCACGAGGCCGCCTCGAGCGTCTTCGCCTGTTCCACGGCTTCCTCGATCCCGCCAACGAGGAAGAAGGCCTGCTCCGGGAGGTGGTCGTACTCGCCCTCGCAGAGCGCGCGGAACGAGGCGATCGTCTCGTCGATCGGCGTGTACTTGCCCGGCAGTCCGGTGAACTGCTCCGCCACGAAGAACGGTTGCGAGAGGAACCGCTGGATCTTGCGAGCCCTCGACACGATGACCTTGTCCTCCTCGGAGAGCTCGTCGATGCCGAGGATCGCGATGATGTCCTGCAGGTCTCGGTAGCGCTGCAGGATCTCCTGCACCCGCCGTGCCACGTCGTAGTGCTCTTGTCCCACGTAGCGCGCGTCGAGGATCCGCGACGTGGAGTCCAACGGGTCGACGGCGGGATAGATCCCGAGTGAGGCGATGTCTCGCGAAAGGACGGTCGTGGCGTCCAGGTGCGCGAACGCCGTGTGCGGCGCCGGGTCCGTGATGTCGTCGGCGGGGACGTAGATCGCCTGCAGCGACGTGATCGAGCGGCCGCCGGCCGACGTGATCCGCTCCTGCAGCTCCCCCATCTCGTCCGCCAGGGTGGGCTGGTAGCCGACCGCGCTCGGCATGCGCCCGAGCAGCGTGGAGACCTCGGAGCCGGCCTGGGTGAAGCGGAAGATGTTGTCGATGAAGAGCAGCACGTCCTTGCGCTCGACGTCGCGGAAGTACTCGGCCATCGTGAGGGCGGAGAGCGCCACGCGAAGACGCACGCCGGGCGGCTCGTCCATCTGGCCGAACACGAGCGCGGTCTTCTCGATCACGCCCGACTCGGTCATCTCGAGGAACAGGTCGTTGCCCTCGCGGGTTCGCTCACCGACGCCGGCGAACACGGAGACGCCGCCGTGCTGCTCGGCCTGGCGCCGGATCATCTCCTGAATGATCACGGTCTTGCCGACGCCGGCGCCGCCGAACATGCCGATCTTCCCGCCCTGCACGTACGGCTCGAGGAGGTCGATCACCTTGATCCCGGTCTCGAGCATCTGCTGCTTCGGCTCGAGCTCGAAGAATGGAGGTGGGTCCCGGTGGATCGGCCACCAGTCGGCGGGATGGATCTTCGAGGCGTCGGTGTCCAGCGGTTCCCCGATCACGTTGTACACGTGCCCGAGAACCCCTTCGCCCACCGGCACCTGGATCGGCGAGCCCGTGTTCTTCACGGGGGTACCACGCACCAGACCATCTGTCGGTTTCAGGGCGATCGTTCGGACCGTGGAGTCCCCGATGTGCTGGGCGACCTCGCACGTGATCGTGGTCGTCTCTCCCTCGAGGGTCAGGTCGACCGTCAGCGCCGTGTGGATCTCCGGCAGCTCGGCCGGTGGGAACCCCACGTCGATCACCGGACCGATCACACGCACCACCCGCCCTTCCGGGTGTCCGTTCTGCTCAGCCATCCCTATCCCTCCGATGCCGCAGACAGGGCTTCGGCCCCGCCGGCGATCTCCATGATCTCGGTCGTGATCTCGTCCTGGCGTGCCCGGTTCGCCTGGCGCGTCAGCACCTTGATGAGGTCCTCCGCGTTGTCGGTCGCGGCCTTCATCGCGCGGCGGCGGGCCGCGTTCTCCGATGCTGCCGACTCGAGCATCCCCGCGTACACCTTCGTCACCACATACTGCGGAAGAAGGTGGTCGAGGATCTGCTCGGGTTCGGGCTCGAACAGGTACTCGGGGTGGACGACCCCCAGTCCCTTGCCGGTGACCTCCTCGGGGGCGATCGGGAGGAAGCGCTTCGCGGTCGCGCGGAGCGTGAACGCGGAGCGGAAGTCGGTGTAGGCGGCGTGCAGCTCGTCGATCTGCTCGTCCGCGAAGTCCTTGATGAGGGTGCGTCCGATCCGTTCGGCCTCCTCGTAGGGTGGCACCTCGCTGAATCCCTGCCAGCTCTTCCGCATCGGCACACCGCGGAACCGGAAGTACCCGATGCCCTTCTTCCCGATGACGTAGAGCACCGGCTCGAGCCCACGGTCGCGAACCTCTCGGATCAGCCTCTCGGCGATCTTCAGCACGTTCGCGTTGTATGCCCCGGCCAAGCCCCGGTCCGACGTCACGACGAGGATGCCGGCCTTCGTCGGGTTCTCGCGATCCTCGAGGAGCGGATGCTGCACCGAGCCCGTCTGCCTCGCGAGGTCCTCCATCGCCTTCGTGAGCTGGATCGCGTACGGACGGGACGACTCGACACGCTGCTGCGCCTTCACGATCCGTGAGGACGCGATCAGCTCCATCGCGCGCGTGATCTTCTTGGTCGACTGGACCGAGCGGATCCGCCGGCGAACGATGCGGAGCTGGGCGCCCATCTACTCTCCCGGACCCCGGGCTGCCTCGTCGGTCCCGGTGCCCTCGTCAGGACCCCCGGCCTCGTCCTCGTCATCGGGCAGCGGGACCTGTCCTTGGACGTCGTCCTCCTCGGCCAAGGAGGTGCCGCTTTGTTCCCCGCCGCCCTCCTCGTCGTCGTCGTCCGCGGAGGACATCCGGTCCCAGCCGACGTCGGGTTTCACCTCGTCGGGGGGCGTCCCTGCGCCGCGGCCGGCTTCGCTGCCGGCTGCGGCATCTGCCGGCTGGAAGGTCTGCGCGAACGTCTCGACCGACTCCTTCAGCGTCGCCTCGACCTCGTCGGCCATGTCCCCCGACTCCCGGATCGTCGCGAGGACGTCGGTCCGAGACTCCAGGTAGGTGGTGAAGTCCTCCACGAACCGCTTCGCATCCTCGATCGGGAACGGATCCAGGTAGCCGCCCGTCGCGGTCCAGATCATGACGACCTCGCGCTCGACGGGAAGCGGTTGGTACTGCGGCTGCTTCAGGACCTCGACGACCCGAGCCCCGCGCGCGAGCTGCTGCTGCGACGCCTTGTCCAGCTCGGAACCGAACTGGGCGAAGGCCTCGAGAGCTCGGAACTGCGCGAGGTCCAGCCGTAGGCGCCCCGCGACCTTCTTCATCGCCTTGGTCTGCGCGCTCCCGCCGACCCGGGAGACCGAGATGCCGATGTTGATCGCCGGGCGCACGCCGGCGAAGAACAGGTCCGGCTCGAGGAAGATCTGGCGGTCGGTGCTCGAGATCACGTTGGTCGGGATGTACGCGGAGATGTCGTTGCCCTTGGTCTCGATGATCGGCAGCGCGGTCAGCGATCCGGCGCCGAGCTCATCGGAGAGCTTGGCGGCGCGCTCCAGCAGGCGCGAGTGCAGGTAGAACACGTCGCCGGGGAACGCCTCGCGTCCCGGCGGCCGGCGGAGGAGGAGCGACAGCGTCCGGTAGGCGGTGGCCTGCTTCGACAGGTCGTCGTAGACGATCAGCGCGTGCTCGCCGTTGTACATCCAGTGCGCGCCGAACGCGGCGCCGGAGTACGGGGCGATGTACTGGAACGGCGCCGGGTCCGAGGCCGGCGCGTTCACGACCACCGTGTAGTCGAGCGCGCCGTTCTCCTTCAGGGTCGCGACGACCTCCGCCACCGTCGAGGACTTCTGCCCGACGGCGACGTAGATGCACTTCACCCGCTTCTTCGGGTCGCCTCCCGCCCAGTGCTCCTTCTGCGCGATGATCGCGTCGATCGCGACCGCCGTCTTCCCGGTCTGGCGGTCGCCGATGATCAGCTCGCGCTGACCTCGACCGATCGCCGTCATCGCGTCGATCGCCGTGATCCCCGTGTAGAGCGGCTCCTTCACCGGCTGCCGGTTCACGACGTTCGGGGCCTGCACCTCGAGGATCCGTCGGTCCTGCGACTGGATCGGTCCCTTGTCGTCCAAGGGCTCGCCGAGCGCGTTCACCACGCGGCCGAGGAAACCGTCGCCGACCGGCACCGAGAGGATCTGCCCCGTCTGCTTGACCGGGTCGCCCTCCTGGATGTGCGAGGCGTCGCCCAGAACGATGCAGCCGATCTCGGTCACATCCAGGTTGAACGCGAGGCCAAGGGTCCCGCCCGGGAACTCCAGCAGCTCGTTCGCCATTGCTCGCGGCAGGCCGGAGACGCGAGCGATCCCGTCGCCCGCCTCCATGACACGCCCGAGCTCGCCACGCTCGACGGAGGGCTTCCAGCTCTCGACGTGCTTGCGGAGTGCCTGGGCGATGTCGTTCGGGTCGAAGTCTTCGATGTCGATCGCCATTCGGGTCACACGCTCCCTATGAGGTACTGCCTCGCCTCGGTCAGCCGGCTGGCCACCGAGCCGTCGAACACCTCGTCGCCCACCCGGGCGACCACGCCGCCGATCACGGAGGGATCCACGACGACCTTCAGCTCCACCGGATGTCCCGTGGCCTTCGTCAACGCCTTCTCCAACCGCGTTCGCTGCGCGTCTGCAAGGGGTACCGCGACACGCACCTCGGCGAGGGTTCGCTCGGACCGGTGGGCGGCCTCGCGCGCGAGCTCCTCGGCGATCTGTCCGATCCGGCGCGCCTGGCCTGCGTCCACGAGGAACCCGACGAGGGTCGCGGTCAGCGGGTGGGCACGGTCTCCCAGCAGCTCGTCGATCACCGCTTTCTTCCGGTCGGATGGGAGCGCCTCGTCGGTGAGCGCCTCGCGCAGGTCCGCATGGCCCTCGACGGACTTCGCGAACGCGTAGAGCTCGTCCTCGACGCGGTCGAGGACGTCCTCCGCCTCCGCGATCGACAGGAGCGCCTGTGCGTACCCGCGGACGGCGTCGTCCTTCGCCACTCAGGCCTCACCCTCCCCGTTGTTCTTGGAACCGTTGCCGTTGGACGAGCCCGAGGCCACCTCGTCGATGAACTCGTCGATCAGGCGCTGGTGTGCCTGCTCGTCGAGCGACTGCCCGACCACACGCTCCGCGAGCTCCACCGCGATCGATCCGATCTGGGCACGGAGCTCCTCGAAGGCGCGCTCTCGCTCGGCGCGGATCTCCTCCTGTGCTCGAGCGACCGTCGCCTGCGCCTCCTCCTCTGCCTTGGCCTGGAGGTCGCGGCGCATCTGCTCGGCTGTCGCGCGCGCCTCCTCGATGATCTTGTTGGCCTCCTCGCGGGCACCGGCGAGCTGCTCCCGATACTCCCCCTGAAGATCCTCGGCCTCCTTGCGCTCCGCCTCCGCCTTCTCCATCTCACCTTGGATCTGCTCCCGGCGCTCCTCGAGCACTTGCTTGAATCGGGGCAGCACCCACTTCCAGGTGAAGAAGAACAGGATGGCGAACGCGACCAGCCCGACGACCAGCTCTCCGGGCGCTGGATAGAGGTCCTTGGCCTCGGAGATCTCTTCCCCATGCTCCTCAGCCTGAGCGAGGATCGACGCGATCAGTCCTTGCAACAGCCTTCTCCCCTCCTCAGATGATGAACGAGAACGCGATGCCGAAGAGCGCCAGCGCCTCGATCAAACCGATCCCGATGAACATGGTGGTCCGGACCTGGTTCGCGTACTCGGGCTGACGAGCCATCGCCTCGACCGACTTGCCGATCAACACGCCGAGCCCGATGCCGGGCCCGATCGCGGCCAGCCCGATCACGAGCCCTCGTCCGATCGTCTCGAGACCAGAGAAATCACTGGCCGCTTGTGCGAGCAACCCCAACATGTTGCCTCCTTGTCTAATGCTCCTCCGCCAGGACCCCGCCCAGGTACGAAGCGGTGAGGACGGAGAAGATGAATGCTTGCAATACCGACACGAACACCTCGAACGCGACGAGGACGACCGACAGCGGGACGGACACGCCGAGGAGCAGCCAGGTCTTCGGACCGTTCAACAGGAAGAACTCGGTTCCGAGGAAGGCGAGGGCCAGCAGGAAGTGCCCAGCGACGAAGTTGGCGGCGAGACGGATCGTCAGGGTGATCGGCCTGATCACGATGTTCGAGACGAACTCGATCAAGAGAAGCAGCGAGTAGCGCAGAGGCGCCGGCGCGCTGGGGATGATGCACGTGAATCGCAGGTAGCCGAGGAACCCATGCTTGGCGATACCGACCGCGTTGTATGTCACCCACGCGATCATCGCCAGGACCAGTGGGAAAGCCACTCGGCTGCTCGCAGAGAAGTTGACCCACGGCGCGACCTCGAAGATGTTCATGAAGAAGATGAAGAAGAAGAACGTCACGAGCAGCGGCAGGAACCGGTCCGTGGCGGGGCCTAGCATCGGCATCGCGATCTGCTCCCGCACGAACGTCAGCCCCAGTTCCATCAGCGACTGCAACTTCCCGGGAACCGTCTGCGGCCTGCGGAAGGCGAGGAAGAAGAGCAGGAGGTAGATCAACACTGACGCCGTGACCAGCGCGATGATGAAGTTGAAGCAGAGCTCGATGCCGAAGAGATCGAAGCTGAAGTAGCAATCGAACAGGAAGTCCTTGGTCGTCGGCGGATGGAAGTCGACGCCGAGAACCGCCGCCATCACGAGCTCCGCTCCGGGAAGTACCACAGGTCAGCCTGCATCCGTCCGGCGAGCAGCTTCATCTCGAACACGAGCAGCACGATCGTCGTCGGTACGAACGCGGCGGCGAAGGCGACCGGTGAGAACCAGTCGAGTCGGTCCAGCAAGAGCAGAGCGACCGTGAGCGTGACGAGCCGCACCACGAACCCACCCAGCCCCACCACCATGAGCACCGTCGGAGCGATCCGAGCGGCCCACGCGACCGAATAGGCGTAGCCGAGGAAGTTGGCCGTGACCGCCGCGACCCCGATCCCCGCGGACCAGGCGGCGCCGGCGCCGCCGAGGAGCGCTCCCGCCACGGCGGCGACGGCGAACGCGGGAAGTGAGTAGGGCAGGAGCCGGCGCACCAGCTCGTGTTCCGGCTCTCCCGTCCTGGTCACTCGCCTCCCCTGCCGTACCGCAGATACACGATGTAGATGGCGCATGCCGCCCCGAGGACGATCCCGAGCGCCGTGAAGCCGGATCCGGTTCCGAGGATCTGGTCGAGCACGTATCCCAGGCCGCCGACGGTGATGATCCCCCCGATGAGCGTCGAGGTGATCGCCCAGCCGATCCCCATGCCGGACCACGCGTCGCTCTTGCCGGGCCCGTTCATGGGAGGCGGACACTCTAAACGCCTGCCTCGCGCGCCGTCAAACGGGTGAACGCTGCGTTTCCGCTGGTCAGAGGCCCTTTCCCCCGCTTGTCGGCCCGAGCTTGTGAAGGGATTCACATGCCGCGATACCGACCATGGGCTAGGGCTGCGTCGGGTCCGCCGGCGCGGGACCGGGGGTGGGGGTGACGGTGGATCGTTCGGCGTTCGCCGACCGCGGGCCTCTCGTCGCGGCGTGCCTGCCGTTCAGCTCGCCGTTCCGCCGTCGTTCGAGCAACCGAGGCAGCGCCGTCACCAGGAACAGCACCAACGCGCATCCGACGATCACTCCGGCGACCAGCCGCCCGTCGATAACGCCTATCGCGAGCGCGGAGCCGCATACCAGCGCCGACCAGAGGTACATGAGCAGCACGGTCTGGCGATGGCCGTGCCCGATGTCCATGAGCCGGTGGAAGATGTGCTCCTTGTCGGCGTGCGCGATCCCGATGCCCTTGCGCGTGCGACGCACGATCGCCAGGAGCACGTCGAGGAACGGGATCGCGAGCACCAGGAGCGGCACCAGCAGCGGCAGTGCGATGACCGCGGCCCCCCCGCGGGTCGGTGGGCCGAGGTCGTTCCCGACACCGGCGATCGTCGCGATGGCCACGAGCATGCCGAGGAGCATCGAGCCCGTGTCCCCCATGAAGATCCTCGCCGGGTGGAAGTTCCAGGGGAGGAATCCGACGCAGATCCCGATGGTGATCACGGAGAAGAGCGCCGCGACCGAGGCCGAGTCCGAGGTGTCGCCGCCCCGGATCATGTAGACGAAGAACGTGGTGGCCGCGATCGCGACCATCCCCGCGGCCAGCCCATCGAGTCCGTCCACGAGATTGATCGCGTTCGCGGCCGCCACGACCCACAGGATCGTGAGCGGCACCGCCTCGTCGGTCCCGAGGACGGCGAGCCCCTGGTCGGGAAGGACGAAGTACGCGAGCTGTACGCCCATCAGGACGAGGATGCCGGCGATGAAGATCTGCGCGGTCAGCTTGGCGAGCGCCGACGTCCCGCGCCGGTCGTCGATCACCCCGAGACCGGCCATCAGCGTGCAGGTGACGATCGCGGCGACAGGCTCGGGCGCGGTCTGCCTCAGCTGTCCGAAGAAGGGCAGGAGCCACGCCACACCCATCGCCACGAGGAATCCGACCCACATCGCGAGCCCGCCCATGGTCGGTGTCGGGACCACGTGGAGCTTCCGCTCCGACGGGTGATCGATCGCCCCGAACCGCACCGCCAGCAACCTGACCACGGGTGTGAGGGCGAACGTGGTGCCTGCTGCGACCAGGAAGACGATCAGGTAGGCGACCACGGTGGGCACAGTCTGCGGGGGCGGTTGCCGTCCGGCAACCGGCCCCGCGTCCTATGCGTAGGGGGGGAATCGCTGCGTCAGGTCTCGGACGCGCTGACCGGATCTCCCCTTGGCATCTGCGTCCTCGGGGTTATTCAGGACCTCCCCGATGATCGATGCGATCTCTCCCATCTCTTCCTCGTCCATCCCGAGGGTGGCGGGCCCAGGAGTGCCGACGCGGATGCCGGAGGGCGCCGAGGGGGGGTTCGGGTCGTACGGGATCTGGTTCTTGTTGAGCGCGATCCCCACCTCGTCGCAGACCGCTTCCGCGGCCTTGCCGTCGATCCCCACGGGACGGACGTCGGCGAGGATCAGATGTGAATCCGTGCCGCCCGAGATCACCCTGATCCCCTCGTCTGCCAGGCCGGCAGACAGAGCCCGCGCGTCGCGCACCACCCGGTGCGCGTAGTCGCGGAACTCGGGGGTCATGGCCTCTTTCAGCGCCACCGCCTTCGCCGCGATGCAGTGCTCGAGGGGACCGCCCTGCATCATCGGGAAGACCGCCTTGTCGATCGCCTTCGCGTGCGCTTCCTTGCAAACGATCATCGCACCGCGCGGTCCCCGGAGCGCCTTGTGCGTCGTGAACGTCACGACGTCGGCGTGCGGGACCGGCGAGGGATACGCGCCACCGGCCACGAGGCCGATGAAGTGAGATGCATCCACCCAGTGCAGCGCCCCGACCTCGTCCGCGATCTCGCGGAACGCGGCGAAGTCGATCTCGCGCGCGTACGCCGTGTAACCGGACAGGATGATCTTCGGGCGATGTTCCTTCGCGAGGTCGCGGACGCGATCCATGTCCAGTCGCTCGGTCTCGCGGTCCACCTGATAGCCGACGAAGTTGAACCACATCCCAGACACGTTCACCGGCGAGCCGTGGGTGAGGTGCCCGCCGTGCGCGAGCTCCATCCCGAGGACCTTGTCCTCAGGGTCGTTCGGTCGGAGGAAAGCACCGAACACCGCCGTGTTCGCCTGGGCGCCGGCGTGCGGCTGGACGTTGGCGTGCTCGGCGCCGAACAGCTCCTTGGCCCGGTCGATCGCGAGCTGCTCCGTCACGTCCACGAACTCGCACCCGCCGTAGTAGCGACGGCCCGGATAGCCCTCGGCGTACTTGTTCGTCATCGTCGAGCCCAGTGCCGCGAGGACGGCAGGGCTCGCGTAGTTCTCCGACGCGATCAGCCGCAGGGTGCTCCGCTCGCGCTGGAGCTCGTTCGCGATCGCGTCGGCGACCTCCGGGTCGGCGGCCTTCAGGGCGTCCCAGTCGGCGGCGTACTCCCTCATCTCAAAGCTCCCCTCGCTCGATCTCCGCGATCTGGTCCACCCTTCGGACGTGACGCCCGCCTTCGAACGGCGTCTCCAGCCAGACGCGCAGGATCTCCCTGGCGTACGCAGGCGCGACCACGCGCGCCCCCATGGCCAGGACGTTCGCGTCGTTGTGCTGGCGAGACAGGCGGGCGAGGAGCAGGTCGTGACAGAGGGCCGCCCGGACGCCGTCCACCTTGTTGGCGGCGATCTGCTCCCCCTGACCGGATCCGCCGAGCACGATCGCACGGTCGGCCTCCCCCGTCGCAACGGCGCGCGCGGCGGCCGCGCAGAACGCCGGGTAGTCGACCGGTTCGGTGGAGTCGGTGCCGTGATCGTCGACCTCGTGACCCTCCTCGGCGAGGAACGCCTTCAGGTCCTCCTTGAGCGGGAACCCGGCATGGTCGGCGCCCAGGGCGACGCGCATCAGACCGGGTCCTCGGTCAGCGCGGCGACCAGGCGACCGGCCAGGTCATGGAGCTCGTCGGCCACCTCTCGGTAGCCGTCGATCGGATCGCCGAGCGGATCCCGGATGTCCTCG